>ENA-UPWO01000116-UPWO01000116.1-human-gut-metagenome-genome-assembly--contig:-NODE-116-length-50913-cov-10.640707_pt1 | contig 50913 bp, 30 predicted proteins | sample MGYA00250056_ERZ773388 | MGnify/ENA primary metagenome ERZ773388 (study PRJEB29103, sample SAMN06112004) | human gut metagenome | biome: human gut; feature: ankylosing spondylitis patient; material...
TTAACCTTAAATCTAATACTATGAAAAACACGATGCAAAGGTACGGACTTTCTGGAATTATGCAAGTTTTGTGTGCGTTTACACGTGTTTTATAACATAATTTGAAGTTTTGACCGTGTTTGAAAGACTTATTAATAAAACTACAATAGCAATAAGAATCGTTCTTTAAAGAACATTCATCTAAAAGTCATGTGTTTTACATGGTTCTGTAATATGTTTTTTTGTTCTTTGTTACAGAATTAATCAGGACTTTGTATGGAATTAAGTGTTAGGGAACGTCAGAAGGCATTGACGGTTACACTGGCTATGCTATGTATAGCATGTGCTTGTTTGTTTTATCTGGGGTATAGATTGTGCATGTATTATTAGTAGAGTGAAAAAAGGTGCGTCTGGATGATTCCGGACGCACCTTTTTAGCAATAAAAGCCGATGAGTTATTTGCTTTCTTTCTTAAACTTGTAGATAGCAAATGTCATGGCACCTATTTCGGTATTGAGCGTATTTCCTTCAATTGAAATGCTACTTTCTTTAGGAGTAATGAGGTTCGGATTGTCGAGTGTATTTTCGGCATCCGGGTTTTCTGTATGCAAGGTGATGCATTTTCCGTCTCCTAAAGTTACAGACTTCTTCAGACCTTTAAATTCCAGGCTGATAGGCTGTGCCTTTTCTGACACGTTGGCTACTTTGACAATGTAAGTCTGTGTGTTTTCATCCCATACGGCACTGGCGAAAAGTCCATTCTGGCCTTCCTGACCACTAACCGGTTTTTTATCCATAGTCAGAGGAACTACATTTGTTCCGGTATTGTGACCGTAAAGTGACTGTACATACCAGCTGCAGGTGCGTACAGAACGGAGGTTGTCAAACCAGATTAAGTCTGGACGCCACTGCCAGCCTTCTACGTGAGCCAACAGCGGAGCATAAGTAGCCATGTGTACTACATCTGCGTTTCTTTCTACTCCAGTCAGGAAAGCAGCTTCAAGCAAAGAAGCGTGGAAGTGGTTCCATTTCTTTCCTTTTCCGTGGCAAGCATATTCTCCTGCAAATACTTTCGGGCCTTTACGGTCGTAATTGTCGTAACGGTTTCCTGATTTCAAGAACCAGTCTTCCGGACGATAGAAGTGTTCGTCTACCAAATCCACTTTCAGTTTCTTCATTTCCGGCCACAAGTAATCGAAGTCTTTTCCTTCAGAATTCGGACCAGATGAACCGATAATCTTGATTTCAGGATGTGCTTTGCGGAGAGCTTCTACGAATAACTTCAAACGTTCAGGATATTCAGGTCCCCACTGTTCGTTTCCGATTCCGATGAATTTCATGTTGAAAGGAGCCGGATGTCCCATATCGGCACGGAGTTTTCCCCATTTGGTATCAGTTCCTCCGTTGGCAAATTCAATCAGGTCGAGTGCATCCTGAATGTAGCTGTCGAGGTCGCATACTTGTACATGTGCTTTCGGGTCATCGTTCTGATACTGGCAGGCAAGTCCACAGTTCAGTACAGGAAGTGGTTCTGCTCCCATGTCTTCTGACAGAAGGAACAATTCATAGAATCCCATGCCATAAGTCTGGAAGTAATCAGGGAAGAAACGATGCGGGAAAGTATAATGCCATCTGTTTTCATTGAGCGGACGGTTTTCTACCGGGCCTACAGAGTTTTTCCAGTTGTAACGGGTTGCCAGGTCTGTACCTTCCACGATACATCCTCCGGGGAAACGGAATACTCCCGGTTTGGTGTCGGCCAATGCCTGTACCAGGTCCTTTCTCAATCCGTTTTCACGTCCTTTCCAAGTATCTACAGGGAATAAAGAAACATGTTCCAGGTCTACGGTGCCCGGTGAATCGAGGAATATTCTCAAATGAGCTTTTGCTTCTGTCTGGGTCGGTGTGAGGATAACTTCATATTTTTTCCAGTCTTTTGAGTTAATTGTCAGGTTTTGTGAAGTGATGACCTGAGTTTCTCCCATAGACGCATTGTTGATAAGTTCTACTCGTATTTTCTGGTTTTCTCCTCTTGCCCATACGGTAAAACGATATTTTTCATTGGCTTTGAGTCCGATACCGAAAAATCCTTCGTTTTCAATACCTGTGCGTTTGTGTGCATGTCCGGGGTCTGCCAGGCGTACATAATGTGGGTTGCGTTCAAACGGACCATCATTTTGCAGAGTTACATTTCCAAAAATGTCCCATCCCATAAAACTTTGAGGGAACTCGAATGAACGGTTCTTGATTAATTCTGCATAGAGTCCCCCGTCTGCTCCATAGTTGATGTCTTCGAAGAAATGGCCGTACATGGTCGGTTGAATTTCTGCTCCAATTTTATTGGCTTGGATAACCATCTGGTTGACATTCTGTGCTTGTAAGCTGAGTCCTGTTGTTAGTGCAAGCGCAGAAAGAAAGGTTAAGTGTTTGTTCATGGTTTTATTATTAAATTAATGTGATACAAATTTATAAATAAACACGAGAAATTCATGGAAAAACAGTGAAATATCTGTCTTTATGAAATTTAGGCATAAAATTAGGAGCAATCATTTTTCCTGAGGTGGACAAATTCTTCTATTGGGTGGACATTTGTCTTTTGAGTGGATTTTTATCCTCTTTTTCAGAAAAAGACTCGAAAAACGGTTTACCTTTGTGTAAAACAGAATAATTTCTATGAAAAGAAACAGCTTACTTCTATACTTGCTTCTTGTTTTTTGCTTATGTTGCCCGAATGGGCTACTCTATGCGGTACAAAACTCTTCTCGTTTCTCGTTGGCTTCTATTACGATAAACGATGGACTGCCTTATAATTTTGTAGATGATATCATCAAATCCAGTGACGGCTATTTGTGGGTGGCTACGTATGGAGGAGGAGTAGCTCGTTATGATGGCAATGAGTTTGTGGCTTTTAGTGCCAGTACAATGGATAAAAAAAGGTTGCTGCGAAGTAATTTTGTGGAGAAATTAGCGGAGGATACTTTTCATCGTATTTGGATGGCAGGAGAAGCAGGTATAGAGCTCCTTTCTACAGATAATTTGCAATTGTTGCCTGTAGAATCTTTACAGTCGGCGGAAATGGCTAAGTTGATGAAGCAACCGGTGAGTTTCTTGATGACTGCCAAATCTGGTAATTTATGGTTTTGTAGCCGTGGACAGATTTATAAGGTAATATTTAATAGTACAGGTACTGTGAAAAAAGTGATTCGGATTTCAGATACTCCGATACATGAACGTGGCTGTGTGTTGTACGAAATTGACGGATATATCTGGTTCTTTCATCAGGGGAAAATGTGCCGGATTAGCGAGAGCGTGGAAAAAAGTCAGGAGCCACAGCCCGTATCTGTTTCTTTGAATATTTCTTCTTTTGAATCGGTATTTTGTATTTATCATTGTAAGAACAATGTGTGGATTGGTACAAGTAATGGATTGTATTGTTATGATTTGACTACAGACACTAGTGTGCATTATGTACATAATTCTCAGAATCCTTCTTCCTTGTCGCAGAATTATGTGACATCCATTACTTCTACACGAGATGATCAAGTGATAGTTGGTACGCTGTTAGGATTGAATGTATTTAATGCTTCTACTTCTGATTTTACTCGTATCCAGGCAAGTGAGGGCATGGAGATGCACGGCTTGTCTTGTAATTTTATCAATACCCTTTATGCGGATGATGAAAATGATATTGTGTGGGTTGGAACTGAAATAGGAGGAATAAGCAAAATGTTTTCTTCCCGTTTGTCTGTAGTGAATTATTATCATCAGCAGAATCTTTCGGGTAGTTTGTCACATAATCCGGTCAATTCGATAGTGGAAGATGAGTATCAGACACTTTGGGTAGGTACCGTAGAAGGGGGATTAAACTGCCGTTTGAAGGGGAGCGATTCTTTCTTGCATTATACCACTGAAACACCAGCCAGTTTGGCACATAATACTGTAAGTGTATTGATGTTAGGTGATGAGGACCGTTTGTATGTAGGTACCTGGGGCGGTGGACTTGGCTGGATTAATCGTAAACCATCTGCTTCTAAACGTTATATGCCCGTTCCGTTGAATGATCCTTTTGTGTCAAGTTTGGCTTTTGACCCTGTGAGTCATTTACTTTGGATTGGTACAATGAATAATGTGTATGTATATAATCCGGCTGATGGAAGTATTTCAGAGCCTTTCTTGAATGAAAATAAAGAAATTATCAATCAGAATGCATTAGGAATGTGTATTACTCGCGAACGGGAACTTTGGATTTCTTCTCCGTTTGGCCTTTTAAGAGTAAATCTTTCTGCATACGAAAAGGGACAATTGAAATACAAGAAGTATGTCTATCAATTGGATAGTCCTGATTCCGGACATCGGGAACGTATCACTTCTATTTTTCAGGCAAAAGATGGGACTATCTGGTTAGGAAGTAACGGAAATGGATTTTATAAAGCATTGAAAAAAGGAAATGATTACCAATTTCAAGCTTATACGAAGAATGATGGTTTGGTGAGTAATAGTGTACGAGGTATCTTGGAAGACTGGTACGGCAATATTTGGGTATCTACGGATAATGGTTTGTCATGCTTTAATGTGAAAGAAGAGTCATTCCGCAATTATAGTCAGATTGACGGTCTAATCTCTGATCAGTTTTATTGGAATGCCGGAGCTTTGTCGTTTGACAAGGAACGTTTGTTCTTTGGTAGTCAGAAAGGACTGACGGAGATACATCCGATGATTGAAGCTGAGCATCAGCGTAAGTTCCCTTTGGCTTTTACCCACTGTAGAGTGTTTGGACAGGAAGTTTTTCCTCAGTCTGGGGAAATAGCCATGCATGAAAGTGACAAGTCGTTATCAATAGAGTTTTCGGCACTTGATTATGCGTTAGAATCTCAGGCGCAATATTCATATCGTTTAAAAGGGTTTGATGACGCATGGGTAACTGTACCTTCCAATCGAAATAATGCGACTTATACCAATCTATATCCAGGAAAATATGTTTTCCAGCTTCGATATGCTCCTGATGGCAAACACTGGCTTGCGCATACAGAGGAATTGGTTATCGTAGTGCGTCCTTATTTCTATAAGACCCCCTGGTTCCTGCTTTCTGTCTTGTTTATTATCCTGTTTGGTGGTTATCGTATCCTGAGGTGGCGTTATCAGGCTATGAAGCGTCAGCAAGATTTATTGCATCAGATGGTGGAAGAACGTACTTCTGAGTTGGAGGAGCAAAAGAAACTGCTTTCCAATCAGACGCATGAGCTTTCGGAACAGAATCAGTTACTGAAAGATCAGAATGAGAAAATCACTACGCAAAAGAATCAGATTTTAGAGATGTCGCGTAAGGTAGAAGAACTGACCATTGACAAACTGGCATTTTTTACCAATATTACGCATGAATTCCGGACTCCATTGACGTTGATTGTCGGTCCTATCGAACGCGCTTTGAAATTGAGCTATAATCCACAGGTAATAGAACAGTTGCATCTGGTAGAGCGTAATTCAAAATATCTTCTTTCGCTGGTTAATCAGTTGATGGATTTCCGGAAAGTGGAGGAAGGACGTATCAAAATTGCCACTAATTATGGGAATCTGAGAGAATTTATGGCCGAGATTGTGCCACCTTTTGCAGATTATGCGAAGAATCGTGGCATTGACCTTCAGCTGTATCTTCGCCTTGCCGATCCGATTCTGATGTTCGATGAGGATGTGATGCGTAAGATTATGACAAATTTAATCAGTAATGCTCTGAAGTTTACTCCAAAGGGAGGGAAGGTAGGCATATATGTAGGAGTTATTGGCAAAGAAAATGAGAAGAAGCTGTTCATTAGTGTTCGTGATACGGGAAAGGGTATTCCTGAGAATGATATGGAGCGTATTTTCATGCAGTTCTATCAATCCGATAACCGAAGCCTTGAGTCGGTCAGTGGTCAGAGTGGTACCGGCATAGGTTTGTATTTATGCCGGAAGCTGATAGATATGTTAGACGGTAAGATTTATGCGAAGAATAATCCGGTGAAAGGAGCCTCATTCCGCATTCTCTTGCCAGCTTTATATGGTGAGACTCAATCCCAGCCGGATTCTTCTGAGATAGAAAAAGAAGATACCGTGATAGATGTGCCTCGTAATGGAAAGATGGTTGTACTGGTAGTAGAAGACAATAAAGATATGCGCGATTATATCCGTTCTATCTTAGCTGAATATTATAATGTGTTGGAGGCCGCTCAGGGAGAAGAGGCCCTGAATATATTGCATTCTAATAATGTGGACTTTATTATTAGTGACCTGATGATGCCGGTTATGGATGGTATGGAATTATCTCGTCGTGTAAAGAATGACTTCTCCATATCTCATATTCCTTTCTTGATGTTGACAGCCAAAACTTCTGACGAAGCACGTTTGGAAAGTTATAAAATGGGTGCAGACGCATTCTTACTGAAACCTTTCGATGAGAACATGTTGTTGGCCCGTATTTCCAATATATTGGAGAATCGAAGACGTTTCCAGCAAAAGTTCTCTATTGATATGAATACTGATTCGTTGGAGGTGGATGAGAATTCCGGCGATAAGAAGTTCCTGAACAAAGCAATGTCAGTTGTAAAAGAAAATTATAAGAATCCGGACTTTGAGGTGAGTGATTTTATAGAGGCAGTTGGCATCAGCAAGAGTTTGTTGAATAAAAAAATGCAGAGCCTGACAGGACAATCTGCCGGCCAGTTCATTCGTAATTATCGTTTGAATCTGGCTCGTGAACTTCTGCTGAAGAATAAGGTAACCCGTACAATGAATATTTCTGAGATTGCATACGAAGTCGGATTTAATGACCCGAAATATTTTACTCGTTGTTTTACAAAGCATTTTAATGTAACTCCGAGTAGCTTGTTAGAAGGTTAATACTGATAATTTGGTATATAGTTGTTTATAAGTAAGTTAAATGTTTTTTCTCTTATTGGAGGATAAATGATTTTTTAGTGGAAAACACTTTTATCCACTCTTTTGAATCTTTTTATCTACCCTAAGATATTTAATAAACATTACATTTGCCTTACTAAATAAACTATAAAATTAAATAACCAAAAAAATCAGTATTATGAGGACTAAATTTTTAGTTGCATTGTTCGCTGTTTTTTGTCTGTGGTCTTGTCAGGATTGGGGAGAGATGGATCCACCGGCAGGTAATCAGCAGAAGCCAACCTTAAAAGAACTGGCATCGTACACTTTTGACGATTTGGGATCAGATGTGTCTATTGGTGTTTATCAAGGAGGAAAAGCTCCAAAATTAGTTGTTGATAAACAATTGGAAGTGGTATTAGAATTGGATGGGGGATATGTGTCTTATTCTAATCCTTTGCAGTTTTATACATTGCAAGAGGCAGCTTCATTAACTGGCTGGGTGAAATTAAATGAGTCGGATGAAGATACCCCGATTTTTTGTTTTTCTGATGAGACGGGAAGCAAAAAATTGATGTTTACTGCAAATTCAGATTTGTATTATAATGAAGAAAAACTAAATACAAATTCTTTATTACTTACTGCTGGAGAGTGGCATTGGTTTTCAGTTGCTGTAAAACCTGATAGCTATGCTATTTATATAGATGGAGTTGCAGTTGACGGAACGATAACGAATGATGAGTCTGTAGCAACAGTATCTCGTGCTGTAGCATCGGGAGAAGTTATGAACTTTATGACAGAGGCTTCAAAATTATATTTTGGTTATGGCTCAAAAGAAAAGCCTGTAAAAATGTGGATTGATGAAGTGTCTGTTTATAAAAACTTGATAACAGATAAGGAAATAGCTAAACCAGAGTTGCCGGATGTTGATAACCCAGATGAAGGAGGCGGTGAAGAGACGCTAACTCCTGTTTATTTTAATGATTTTGAAGGGAATAATGAGGGTTGTACAATAAAAGGTGATGGCCGCTTTATTGATGAAGGTGATGTGTGGGGTAAAGTATATCAAAATGGTGGTGGCGCTCAGCGTACTCACTATTTATTGTTGCCAGAGGATGCGCTGTCTCATTCTGTAGAAAGTAAAGCAATGACAATTGGAGTGTGGGTTAATGCTAAAAATACGGCGGAGTCTTACAATTTTGCTCCTTTGTTTATGGCTTATGGTGCTGCGCCTTCAGGAAATACCAATACTTGGCCAATGTTTGCATGTCAGTACAGAGGTTTGTTGCAGGTAAATTGTGCTGGTTGGTCAAATTTTGCTAATGAACAAAACGTGGCGGGTGTAAATACTGAATATAATGAGATGGCAGGTCTAGATTGGCTTGCAGATGACGAATGGCATTACTATTCAGTTGTATTAACGGAAACTAATGCTAAAGTATATTTTGATGGCGAAATAAAGAATGAGTGGAACGTGTCTGGTGTTGGAGATGGTAATGTAATTGCTGGATTGTTCAGTAATGGTGCTGATTTGAAATATATTTGTTTAGGAGGTAATCAAGCTTGGGGCTGGGCAGATAATGATGCTGCGTTTATGTTCGATGATATTGCTATTTATAATCAGGCTTTGACAACTGAGCAGATTAAATCTATAATAGATACTAAAAAATCGGAAGATTCTTCGAATATATTATCTGAAGCAGTCGCATATTATCCATTGGCGGGGACTTATGAAAATATTGTAAATCATCTTTCTACGGCTACTGGTAAATGTAATGGAACTGGACTTAATCCTGAGTTTGTTGATGAGACAGTTCGTGGAAGTGTTCTTCATTTATTTGGCAATGCTGTTAATAATGAAAGTTATGTTGAGATGCAGAATCCTTTAAATGGAGAAGAAAATTTGGAAGGTACAACTATTTCAGTATGGATAAATCGATTAGATGATGCTTGGCTCTTTGATGGAATCTGGGCTTTTTATGATACAGATAATTCAGACGGTATAGATGGACGATTATATTTTGCTCCTAATGCATATTTAGGATTTAATGCAACTGGTGGAATTTTTGATGTTAACTTACCAGATACTAATAGAGGAGGAGTTGTTACAGGTGCGATATCTCCTAATACTTGGGTGTTAACAACTATTGTCCTTTCAGGAACAGGATTCGAAATTTATTTAAACGGAGAATTGAAATATAATCAAGATAATCCTAATAACTGGATTGGTGACTTAACTGCATCTACTTTTGATTATGGACATGTCATGAATTTGATAAGGTCTTGTGAAAAATTCTATTTAGGCTATGGTTCATGGTGGGGATCTCCTAATATATATATTAGTGATTTATCAATTTTTAATCGTGCTCTTACTGCATCAGAAGTTGTAGAACTTTATGAGATAACGAAGAAGTAAGTTTAAACTATAAAAAACACATATATGAAAGAACAGAAAATTGGCGAAATGTTGAGGCCAAAGTTCCTTAACATATTACTCTTATTTGCTTTCTTATTAAGTGGGGAAGTTGTTTTTGCCCAATCTAAGGAAGTAAAAGGAGTAGTAAAAGATCCAACAGGAGAAACTGTAATTGGAGCCAGTGTATTGGAAAAAGGAACCACTAATGGTACTATTACAGATTTTGATGGAAATTTTGTGCTGACTGTGTCAGAAAATGCAGTGCTTCAAATCAGTTATATCGGCTATCAGACACAGGAAATTAGTGTAAAAGGAAAGAAGAATTTAGTTGTAACTTTGAAAGAAGATACAGAAGTTCTGGAAGAAGTTGTAGTTGTTGGTTATGGTGCACAGAAAAAGGAGAGTGTAGTAGGTGCAATCTCTCAGGTGTCCTCAAAAGAATTATTAAAATCGCCTTCTGGAAACGTGTCTCAGGCTTTGGCTGGTAAGATTTCTGGTGTGATTACTTCTCAGACGTCTGGTGCTCCGGGTGCGGATGATGCACAAATCTACATTCGTGGTCGTGCCTCTTTTGCAGGAGACAATCAGCCCCTTATCTTAGTGGATGGCGTGGAACGCGAATTTTCACAGATTTCACCTGATGATATAGAGTCTATATCTGTGTTAAAGGATGCTTCAGCTACTGCTGTATATGGTGTACGTGGTGCAAATGGTGTTATGTTGATTACGACAAAACGAGGAAAGGATCAGAAACCAACCGTGAGTCTGACTGCTAACTGGCAGGTTCAGTCTCCGACTCGTAAAGACACCTATTTGGATTCTTATGATTCTGTTGTTTTATTGGAAGAAGCACGTGCCAATGATGGGCTGGGTTCTCAATATTCAGCTTATGATATTGAGATGTATAAAAAATCTCGTAATGGTCAGTTGTCGGGATTGGATGCTATGCTTTATCCGAATGTCGACTGGTATGATACAGTGCTTCGCAGTACAGCTCCTGCTCAACGTTATAATGTAAATGTACAAGGAGGTACAAAACGTGTTCGTTACTTTGCTTCCGCAGAATATTATAATCAGCAGGGTTTGTTTAAGAACTTTAGTACAGACCAGTATGGAAATAGTTCGAATTCGAGCTATCGCCGTTATGCTTTCCGTGGAAATTTGGACTTTTTGGTGACAGATGATTTGACGGTTTCTGTAAACTTTGGAACACGCTTTGAGGAACGTCGTGGTCCGAACTCTGACGAACGTCTGGATGGTTCATATAGTGAAGTCTTTTATGAGTTGAATCATACTCCGGGATGGCTTTTCCCTGTAAGTTATAATATTGGTGAAGAAGGAGAAGCAAAACAGACTTTGTATGGTGGTAACTCTCAGAACCAGAATAATATTGTAGGTCGTTTGGCAGAAGCTGGATTTACACGTGCTACCAATACAATTAATGAAACAAACTTTATTGTGAATTATGATTTGCATAAGATTACTCCGGGACTTTCTGTAAAAGGTATGGCATCTTTTGATTATGATGCATATTATAACCGAAAATTTACAGCTGATTTTGCTACTTATGAATTGACAGACCGTAATAATTATAACTCTATTGACGGATATACCCAGTTTAACAATGATACGGAGTTGGCTTATGCTGGCAATGATCAGACTACGACCTATAAACTTTACATGGAATTGCAGTTAAATTACGCTCGTAAGTTTGGAAAGCATGATGTGACCGCTATGATGTTGTATAACCAGAATGATTATCGTTATCAGGCTGACCTGGCTAAGCGCTATCAGGGATTAGTTGGTCGTGCGACTTATGGATATGATGATCGTTATCTGGCAGAAGTGAACTTTGGTTTCAATGGTTCTGAAAACTTCCGTAAGGGTAAACGATTTGGTTTCTTTCCTTCATTCTCTTTGGGATGGCGTATATCTAACGAAAAATTTATGCAGCCTGTTTCCAGTTGGTTGAACAATCTTAAATTGCGTGCATCTTATGGTGAAGTTGGTAATGATGTATATATGGTAAATGGCGTACAGCAACGTTTCTTGTATGAACCGGTATGGACACAATTGGCAAATGCATATCGTTTTGGTAGCAATCAAACGGTAACGGGTATTTACGAAAGTCAGTATCCTAACTATGATGTAACTTGGGAACGTGCGCGTAAATATAATGTAGGTTTGGAATTCGGTTTGTGGAATGGATTGTTAACTGGTAATTTTGATTATTTCTATGAGAGCCGTACAGATATTCTGACTCAATATTTGACTCGTCCACAATGGGTTGGTGTTGTAATGGCTGCAGGAAATTTGGGAAAGACAAAGAATCAGGGTGTTGAACTTGAATTGAAACATAACAATCGGATTGGTAAAGATTTTTATTACAATGTAGGATTTACTTTCTCACATGCACGTAATGAAATTCTTGATATGGATGAACCTGATGCAAAAACAGGTTATCGTAAACAGGAAGGACATCCGATTAATCAGTATTTTGGATTGATTTGTGATGGTTTTGTTACTCAGGCAGACTTAGACAATCCGAATTTCCCGAAGTCTACTTATGGAAATGTGCAAGTAGGTGACTTGAAATATCGGGATATGAATGGTGATGGCTTCATTGACGACCGTGATGAAACATTTATTGGTTATAGTGATATTCCAGAAAATACGTATGCATTGACTCTCGGAGCTCAGTGGAAAGGAATTGGTTTCAGTGTTATGTTCCAAGGAGTAGATCATGTTTCTCGTTTTTATGATGCAGAAGCTATGTTTGCCTTTGTAAATGGTGGTAAGGTAAAGGAGCATCATTTGGGACGTTGGAATCCGGCCATGAGCGAAGAATATAACTTGGCAAATGCTACTTATCCTCTATTACATTATGATTCTTATGGAAACCATAATCAGCGGCAGAACTCATTCTTCCTGAAGAATGGTGCGTTCTTGCGCTTAAAGAATATTGAACTTAGTTATTCTTTGCCGCAGAGCTGGATTAAGAAAGCAGCTATGAAAGAATGTAGAATATATGTGAATGCTAGCAACTTGGTTACTTGGGATCATTTGGGAGGTTTGACAGACCCGGAAAGTAATGGCTCGAACCGTTATCCAATTATGAAAACCGTAAACTTTGGTGTAAATATTCAATTCTAAAAAATATCAGTATGAAAATAAATAGAACATTAATATATACCTTGTTAGCTGCAACACTTTCAGGAACGTCCTTGACTTCTTGTGAAGAAATGTTCGGTGACTTTCTGGATAAGCAGCCAAGTAATGAACTGACAGAGGAGGAAACCTTCAGTTTATGGACGAACATGGAAGAGTTTCATTATGATACTTATAATTTTCTACGCCATGGTATAGGACGTATTAACAATTCCTGGATGGATTCTGCCACTGATTTAGGGGAAACCAGCTATTCAAATGCAGGAACTCGTGTAAGCTTCAATATTGGAAATTATTATAGTGCAGAAGCTGCAAACGAACTGACCGATGTATGGGAAAATTATTATCGTGCCATCCGTAAGTGTAATATGTTGCTGGAAAAAATAGATGAGGTACCTCAAGCGGAAGAAGATACATACGATGTGTATCTCCGTGATAAGGCTGTTTATAAAGCAGAAGCCCGTTTTTTCAGAGCCTATTTTTATTGGGAATTGTTTTTGAGATATGGCCCGGTACCTTTAGTGACAAAAGTACTTGATCCAGATGGCGATTTGATTTCTGATTACAAGGAACGTCCAACGACAAAAGCTTATGTGCAAGAGTTTATACTGAAGGAATTGGCAGAATGTGAAAGTGATTTATTGACAGTTGAAGAAGTACAGGCTGAGTTGGATAAACTTTCCGGTCGTGTATGGCATCCTGCAGCACGTGCTTTAGCATGTCGTATAAAGTTATACATGGCTAGTCCGCGCTTTGCTGGACAGACTGATATTACTTGGCAAGATGCTGCTGATGCAGCCAAAAGTTTTATTACAGATTTTGGTGATACAGGTAAGTTTAAACTTTGGCAAGAAGATAATGCTACAGCGGAGGCTAATTATGCGAATGCGATTTTGAAACCTGCAACAGATAACGGTAAGAATCCGGAAATAATCTTTTGGCGGAATGATGGTACGTTTGGCTGGAGTGCAGTGGAGAATGATACTCCTGTAGGAGAAGGAGGAAAGGGAGGTATGTGTCCTTCACAGAATTTAGTGGATATGTATGATTTAGCAGATGGAACATCTCCATTTACAGAATATGATGATACCGGAGCTCCTGTATATAACTCAACTACATCTAATGGAGTGCCAGCTCCGACAGTGAAATCAGGAGTGCGTTATAACGATGCCAATCCGTGTTATAATCGTGATCCACGTTTGGCTGCCTCTATTTTGTATCATGGAGTAGATTGGAATGATGGAACAATAAACGTAATTAAGGGGCAACGTGATAATCCTATTGGTAATGCGAATGTAACTCCTACAGGGTATTATCTTCGTAAATATATGCCAGAAGAAATTTTGGCTAATAATCATGGGGGTACAGCTTTCAGAAACTGGATTTTTATTCGGTATGCAGAGATCCTGCTTGATTATGCGGAGGCAATAAATGAAGTGAGTCCAAATAATTATAAAGAAGCATTGGCGGTTATCCAACCGATTCGTGATCGCGTAGGAATGACATTGCAATTGGAAAACCGTGCAGATCTTCAATCTCAGGATGCTGCCCGCAAATTTATTCGCCGTGAGCGCACAATAGAATTGGCATTCGAAGATCATCGTGCGTGGGATGTTCGTCGTTGGGGTGTGGCCAAAGAAGCATTAGCCCGTGATATTTATGGGGTAGATGTAGTACGCGAAAATGGACAGACTAAATATGTGCGTAAAATTGCTCAGCCCCGTGTGTTTGAAGATAAGATGTATCTGTATCCGATACCGGAAGGCGAGGTTTGGAAAACCAATATTGAGAATAATCCAGGATGGAATTAATAAAAGATTCAATGGTTATGTATAAGATAAATAAGAAAAATAAAATACGTACAGGGCTGAATAAGGTCTTATTAGCTACTGTATTAAGCTCTGCATCTCTTTCTGTGTGGGCACAAGAAGGCATATTAAAAGGTCGTGTGGTGGATGTAGAGGGTAATCCAATTCCAGGTGCTGTCGTAAATGTGCTTGAGGGTAGCCGAATTGCCTTGAGCGATGAAAACGGATATTTCCAATTGAAGAAGGTAGTACCCAATGATGAAATTTATGCTACATGCGTGGGATATCTTCCTGCTACAGAAGTTGCTTCTGAACTTGATGGTGGTTTTACGATTGTATTGAAAGAAGATACAGATGTGTATATGCATACCGCACCTGTGCCTTTCGGTCGTAAGCCCATGAAATATATGACAGAAGCTACATCTGTGGTAACTGGTGAGGAATTAGAGAAACATCCGGTTACTGTGTTACAGAATGCTTTTACTTCTACAGTAACAGGTGTGGAAACATACGAAAAGAACTCAGAACCTGGATGGAGTGAGACCCTATTCTATATTCGTGGTTTACGTACTATGAATAATAATTTGGCAAATGATGGACAGATTGCGGAGAAACCTTTGGTTATCGTTGATAATGTGGAACGAGATTTGTCCTTCTTGGATGCATATCCAATAGAAAGCATTACAATTTTAAAAGATGCTGCTGCTTGCGCTATTTATGGTATGCGTGGTGCAAACGGAGCTATTATTGTCACTACAAAGCGTGGTCAGGCTGGTAGAACAAAGATTGATTTTACACAAGAAGTAGGTTTCCAGACTGTATCTGGTATTCCTGAAAGTCAAAATTCATATAATTATGCCTTAACGAAAAATCAGGCAAATTATCTGGATGGAAAAGAACCTGAATTTAGTGACTATGATATTGAAATGTATCGTCGTGTATGTAATGGCGAGCAGCTGACGGGAATGGATCGGTATAAGTATTTTAATACGAACTGGCATGACACAATGTTAAGAGACTTAGCCCCTCAGTATCGTACTAATTTGCAGATTAGTGGAGGTAATGCACGTGCTCGTTATTATGTTTCTTTCTCTTATTTGCGTCAGGAAGGTTTGTATAATACAGAATGGACTGATTATAATGAAGGATATAGTACACAGCATACGTTGAATCGTTATAATTTGCGTTCGAACATTGATATTGATGTCAATAAATTCTTGAACGTATCTTTGGATTTAGGTGGTCGTATTGATAATATTAGTCAGCCCGGTATTGATACGTGGAATATTTTTACTTGGGGAGCTGGTGAAAATCTTCCTATTAACCCTGTTTTTACACCTAACGGTAATTGGTTCTTTCCTTCTGATAGCGACAGTAAGAATGGCGCGGCTCAGATTGCGGGAAGAGGTATTGAGAAGAATCGTCGTCGTAACCTATATACAACATTGACTGCTAACGGGGATTTAGGTTCATTGCTGCCTGGCTTGAAAGCAAATCTGACTTTTAGTTTTGACTCTTATGAAACTTTCCGTCAGACTCAGGTAGCAGACATAGATGGATATTATTATAATTTCCGTGATGATGTGAGCGATGTGTCTCAGTATACATACAAACGTATGCGTACAGCAGCTTCTTTGCCTAATCCAAGCACTTCTCCTCGTGATTATTATTATAATATCAACATAAACGGAGGTCTTTCTTATAACCATACATTTAATAAAAAACATTGGTTAGATGCTAAAGCATTCATGCGTTCATATCAGAATGTAGTACGCGGACAATATTCTTCAAATCGCTATCTTTCTTATAATGCACAAGCTACCTATGTATATGACAGCCGTTATATTGTATCGGGTAATTTGTCTTATATGGGGAATGATAATTTTGCACCGGGAGAACGTTATGGATTATTCCCAGGTGGTTCTGTGGGATGGGTCTTATCAGAAGAACCTTGGTTTAAAAATAAGGCTACCCAGTTGCTGAAGATTCGTGCTTCTTATGGTCGTGCCGGTATGTCTGATATTTATACTACTTCTGATGGAGTTCCTTCTGTTCGTTATCCTTATCAAGGGGCTTATACAGAAACGGGTGGCCGTTATAATTTTGGAACGTCTCAGTCTGCTTACACTGGTATTTATGAATCTACTGTAGGAAATAGAAATATTAAGTGGGAAATTTCCGACATGGTGAATGTGGGTATGGATTTTGATTTTTGGAATAAGAAATTGTATGGACAGATTGATTTATTTAAAGAATGGCGTTCAAATATACTTGTGACTCGTTCTACCATACCGACAGGAATGTTTGGGGCAGCTGTACCTTTGGATTCTTATGGAAAGGCGGAAACAAAAGGCTTTGAAGTGACATTGGGACACATGAATAAGATTGGTGATTTTACTTATCATATTCAGGGTATGTTGACTTACAATACCAATAAGATTACAGAAATGGATGAGGTTGCACCTGATTATGCATACCAGTCAAAAACTGGTAATCGTATAAACCAAAGCCAGTTGTTGACATGGGTACAATGGGCAAGTGATCCTGCCTTAATTCCTGAATCTCATCAGGATGCTATTGACCATCCGGAAAAATATCCTTGGCATTCGGCGGGAAAATATCAGTTGGGTAATGCCATTTTTAAGGATACAAACGGTGACCGTATTATAGATGCTTATGATAAAGAACCGATGGGATATACTAAGATTCCAGAGTTGATTCCGACTGTAAATATCGGTTTTGAGTGGAAAGGATTGGATGCCCGTGCAGTTTTGACTGCTTATTTGAACCGTACGGTAGGCTGTCGTGAGAATATGGACTATGGTTTTGGATGGGGAGGTACCTCTACTCACGAAGTAGTTAATACATGGGGATATTATACAGACGATCCGACCGACCCGCGTAATATCAATGCAAAATATCCTCGTTTGTCTAATTCATTTAGTAATATCGACCGTAACTATCCATATAATGAATCTACTATCTGGGTAGTAAACGGGGATTTCCTTTCTTTGCGTAATGTGGAAGTGGGTTATTCTTTACCTAAAAAATGGATTGCAAAAGCCAATATGACAAAAGTACGTATTTATTTTAGTGGTTATAACTTATGTAACTGGAGTCATTTGCCGAAAGGTTTTGACCCTGAAAATCCATTGAACTATATCTGGAATTATCCTAAAACAAAATCGTTTACATTTGGTATCAATGTAGGATTTTAAATAAAGCAATATTATGAAGATAAAGAAATATACTTATATAATGTTAGCCGTATTATTATTTTCTGGTACGGCTTGCAGTGACTTTTTGGATAAAGAATATGATGCAACCCTTTCAGATGAAAAGGTGTTTACTAATCAGACTATGACGCGTGAGTTCCTGACAGACATCTATACAAATCTGCCTGATGGGTTGGCTCCTTTAAATGATGATCAGTTTACAGGTGCTTCTCGTGATTGTATGACAGATAATGCAACCTCCTATTGGGGGTTACATTATTACACAAAAGTGGCTACTGATTCGTATACAGCAAAAGACCATCCTTTATTGGGGCAATGGAATACAGACTTCGCAGGAATCCGTAAATGTAATATCTTTTTGAATAATGCTCAGGCTTCTGTTGTTGGTAATGCAGAAAAGTCGGGTGATGATAATAAGTTATACGAACGTTATTGCAATGAAGCAAGATTGTTACGTGCATTGTTCCATTTTGATTTGGTGTGTTGGTTTGGTGATATGCTGATTGTTGGAGAGAATGAAGATGGTACGAATATTGTTTTCAGTATGGAAAATCCTGAACAAATGAATCAGGCTCGTACTCCTGCGGCAGATGTCTTGCAATGGGTAGCGGATGAATGCGACAAGGTAAAAGATGCTTTACCATTCCGGTACTCTAATGAAACGACAAACTGGGGGCGTGTGAATGGAGCAACAGCTTATGCTTTAAAAGCTCGTGCTTTACTTTATAAGGCTTCAGCTCTCAATAACCCTACAGGAGAGCAGTCTTGGTGGCAGGCTGCCGCACAAGCTGCGCAGGATTTTATTGATAAAAATGCGCAACAGTCTAATCCTTATCAGTTATATACTACAGGAAATCCTGAAAATGATTATTATGAATGTTTTACTACCAATCCGGTATATAATAATGAAATCATTTTGTCTCGTTCAGTGTGGAATACAAACAAAGTGGAGCAAGTCTTCTTACCTGTTGGTTTCACTGGAAAATTTTCGGCTGCAGGTCGTACAAGTCCAACTCAGAACTTTGTAGATTGTTTTGAGATGTTAGATGGGAAACGAATTGATGAAGGAGGTGGTGATTATGCTTATAATGCACAGAATCCGTATGTGAATCGTGATCCACGTTTGGCTCAGATTGTTTTCTATCAAGGTATGACATGGGGTAGTGCAAAAGATAATGAACAACGTAAATTGGACATGCGTACGGATGGAGGGAAAGATTATTTAGCCTCTATGGGAGGAACTTGTACAGGATACTATTTGAAGAAATTTGTAAATAATATTTCTTGCCAGAATCCTACTAACTATCCTCATTCATGGATTATTTTCCGTTATGGAGAGGTTCTGTTAAATGCTGCTGAAGCTTATTGTGAAGCTGGTAATCTGGACAAGGCAAAACAATATATTAATGAAATTCGTGATCGTGCCGGTATGCCTCATTATGAATATACAGACCAGACAGAATTACTAAAACGTATTCGTAATGAACGTCGTATTGAATTAAGTTTTGAGGATCATCGTATGTGGGACTTGCGCCGCTGGCGGGCATACGATAATGTAACGGCTTCAGAAGAACAGTCTAAGCCTTATTATGAACAATTGTTGAATTTGTATGGCGTAGAAATCTCAGGAACGGAAGCTGCTCCTGTTTACCAGTATGGACCAGCGCGTTCTGCACAGAATGGAGGGGTAATAGAGACACGTGTGTTCAATATCCCGAAAAATTATCTGTTCCCGATACCTGATTCTGATGTCAAAATGGCTCCTAACTTGAAGCAAAACCCAGGCTGGGAAATAACCGGAGAATAATCAGCATGAAGATTTTAATAAAAAGAATGGTTATATGAATATAAAAAATGCATTGAAATATGTTTTCGTCGGACTAGCTTGTGTATTGAGTGCATGTAGCGACGAAGAAAATGGAGTGAGCATTGGCAATATGTCTTTAGAGAAGCCTTCTGTTTCAAATGTGACATATAAGTCGGTAGATGTTTCAGCTCAAGTAAAAGATCCTTCCTCTTATATATTGAAACGAGGAATATGTTATGGAACAGAAGCTTCTCCCACCATTGAAAATCAAATTGTAGAAGTGGAAGGAAGCGGTAGTGATATCAATGTTGTCTTAAGTGGATTGACGGAAAGTACGACTTATTATGTACGTGCTTTTGTAACTGTGCTTGATAATGAACCCATGTATTCGGAGGAGGTACAAGTGACTACTCTTGCGGCTACCTTGGATGATAAACTTGCAGATTATGTAGCGCCTGATTATGAAGACGATTATACTTCTATTGCAGGATGGGATAAGCGGAATGAGTGGAACCTGGCTAATGTACATGACCCTTCTGTCGTGTTGGCTGATGACGGCTATTATTATATGTATCAGACTGACGCTTCGTATGGTAATGCACATGATGGACATGGGCATTTCCATTGTCGTCGTTCTAAAGATTTGGTCAATTGGGAGTACATGGGAGCTACTATGCAGGAGGCTCCGGCATGGGTAAAAGAAAACCTGAATGCATATCGTGCAGAAATGGGTTTGGAGCCAATAGAGTCTCCTTCTTATGGCTATTGGGCTCCTGTAGTACGTAAGGTAAAAACAGGTCTGTATCGTATGTATTATAGTATTGTTGTAGATAATTATATTCAAACTGGAAAAACAAATACAACAGATAATTTTGACGGTTCTTGGACAGAACGTGCTTTTATTGGTTTGATGGAAACTTCAGATCCGGCTTCTAATGTATGGGAAGACAAAGGTATGGTAGTCTGTTCATCTTCAGACCGGGGAATGAATGACTGGAGCCGGCCTAACCTGAATAACTGGGATGCGTATTTCTATTTTAATGCTATTGACCCTACTTATTTAGTTGATAAGGATGGCACCCATTGGTTGATTTATGGTTCTTGGCATAGTGGTATTGCAGAAGTGGAATTAAATCCGGAGACGGGTTTGCCTAAAACAAGCTTAGGAAAGCCTTGGGGGGTTTCTACTTGGAATACAAATACTTACGGAAAGTTGATAGCACGCCGTGGTACCTCTCGCTGGCAGGGCTCGGAAGGTCCGGAAGTTGTGTATAACCCAGAAACAGGTTATTATTATATGTTCCTTGCTTATGGGTCATTAGCGGTAGAATATAACACTCGAGTAGTACGTGCTCGGAGTATGAATGGACCTTGGTTGGATATAAATAATAATGATGCAGCGTACGGTATCCAGGCAGAGCCTGTAGTAACTCATCCTTATAAATTCAGTAATAGCTATGGATGGGTGGGTATTTCTCACTGTGCAGTGTTTGATGATGGCAATGGAAACTGGTTCTATTCTTCACAAGGACGTTTACCCGAAAACGTACCGGGAGTTTATGAATCTAATGCAGTAATGATGGGACATGTACGTAGTATCCGTTGGACGGAAGACGGGTGGCCTTTGGTTATGCCTGAACGCTATGGAGCTGTTCCTCAGGTTCCTATTACAGAAGGAGAATTGATTGGTGATTGGGAAATGATTCAAATGTCTTCTAATCATCCGGGGCAGCAATATGCTTCTGCAATTATGACTCTTTCTGCAGATCATAAAATTACAGAGGGTACTTGGAAAGGTGGTAGCTGGAGTTATGATGCAGAGAATCAGGTTTTAACAGCTAATGGCGTAAAACTGTATTTACAGCGTGAAGTAGACTGGGAAATGATTCCTCGTACACCGACTATTGTATTTGCTGGATATCATCAAAGTAACGGTGTTTGGCGTACAGATTGGGGAAAGAAAGTACAGTGACTTATAATATGTTAGTTTGGACGCCTTGTAGATAAGGAATTCTTGTTTGCAAGGCGTTTCTTTTGTGTATAATATCGTGATTAGGATTATGAAACACATCATTTTCTCATTTATCTTCCTGGCTGCAGCAAGCGCAGCTTACGCTTCTTCTCCTAAGAAGTCGTCGGTCATCCCAACCAGTAAAGTTATGACCCATGACCCAGTGCTGGCTAAGCAGGGTGACACTTATTATCTCTTCGCTACCGGACATGGAATTTCCGTGATGTCCTCAAAGGACTTGAAGAACTGGAAGTTTGAAAAACCGGTATTTGAGAAAGCGCCTCAATGGGCAGTGGAAACTGTGAAAGGCTATAACGGGCACACGTGGGCACCGGATATTATTTTCCACAATGGACTTTATCATTTGTTTTATTCATGTTCGGCATTTGGAAAGAATACTTCGGCTATTGGTCACGCAACCAATCCTACGCTCGACCCTTCCAGTCCTGATTTCAAATGGACAGACCATGGAAAAGTAATTCAGTCGGTACCTAACCGGGATATGTGGAATGCTATTGATCCCAATATCATTATTGATGAAAATGGTACACCCTGGATGAATTTCGGCTCATTCTGGGATGGCATCAAGATGGTAAAGCTGACTCCTGATATGAATGGAGTGGCTCAGCCGGAAGAGTGGTATTCACTTTCTCGCCGTCAACGTACCTTTAATCTGGATGAAGAGAATGCAGGTGATGGAGCAGTTGAAGCGCCGTTTATCATGAAGCACGGTGATTATTATTACTTGTTTGTGTCATTTGACTATTGCTGTAAGGGCTTGAAAAGTGATTATAAAGTCATGGTTGGACGTTCGAAGACTGTCACAGGACCTTATTTAGACAAAGACGGAAAAGCTATGAACAAGGGAGGTGGTTCATTAGTGATTCAGGGCAACAAGGACTATGCCGGAGTAGGCCATAATGCAGCCTATCATCTGGACGGGAAGGACTATTTTATCTCTCATGCCTACTCTGTGGCAGAAGAAGGAGCCCCCAAATTGATAATTTGTGAAATGACCTGGACACCTGACGAATGGCCGGTTGTTAACTTCTAAAAGTGATGCTTGCAGGGATGCCGCAGGGAGTATTTTTCTCCTGAGCGGCATCTTTTTTATGTCGATATTGCATGATTTGTGATAGCTTTTTAGCGAAAATTTTATTGTTGATTTCACACCTAATCCCTATTTTTGCCTTGATTAGTAATTATTTGGAAAAACACCTATGAAAAAACAAGTATTTTTTGGCACATTGGCGTTATTGGCCTCTCAGGCATTTGCCCAGCAGGCAGCGGTTACCGGTCCTGATTCTCGTTTGAAACTCGACTTTCAGTTGCAGGATGGCAAGCCTGTCTATTCGGTGACATACGACGGAAAGACCGTACTGGAGAACTCTCCCCTCGGCTTTGTATCTAATATCGGCGACTTCAGCCGTCAGATGAGCTTTGTCGGCCAGCAGGCGGATAAGGTGGAAAAGACATACACGCAGGACCGTATCAAGTGTTCTACGGTAAATTATTCTGCTAACAAGCTGACTGTAACCCTTGAAAATGCTGACAAGAAGAAGCTGGACATCGTGTTCCAGTTGAGCAACAACGACATTGCTTTCCGCTACGAGATGCCTCAGTATGGCGAAACGGCCTGTATGGTAATTGAAAGGGAAGCGACCGGATTTGACTTTCCTTCTACCACTACTACGTTCCTTTCTCCGCAGAGTGATCCGATGATTGGCTGGATGCGTACGAAACCGAGCTACGAAGAGGAATATGTGCCCGATGAACCGGTGGCTACCCCTTCCAAGTACAGTGAAGGCTATACTTTCCCGGCGCTGTTCCATGTGGGCGACAACTGGGCACTGGTATCGGAGACCGGTGTGCGCAGCCTGTATTGTGCTTCCCATCTGAGTGATGCTACTAAAGATGGTCTTTACAGTATTGCTTTCCCGAATCCGGGCGAGATGAACGGTCTGGGTTCTTCTACTCCGGGACTGGCTCTGCCGGGTGTCACTCCCTGGCGTACGATTACAGTGGGCAGCGGGCTGAAGCCGATTGTGGAGACTACCGTTCCGTTTGATGTGGTGGAACCGCTGTATGAGCCTTCTCAGGAATACAAGTTCGGCCGTTCTACGTGGAGCTGGATTATGTGGCAGGACCCGAGTATCAACTACGATGACCAGATTCGCTTCATTGACCTGGCCAGTGAAATGGGTTATGAATATACGCTGATTGACGGAGGCTGGGAAAAGAACATCGGACGTGACCGCATGGAAGAGTTGTTCAAGTACGCTCACCAGAAGAATGTGGATGTGTTTGTGTGGTACAACTCCAACGGTTACTGGAACGATGCACCGCAGGATGCCAAGCAGTGCATGAGCAATTCGGTAGCTCGCAAGAAAGAGATGAAATGGCTGCAGAAATGCGGCGTGAAGGGTTTGAAGGTGGACTTCTTCGGCAGTGACAAGCAGCAGATGATGGGCTTGTATGAAGATATTCTGACCGATGCCAATGAATACGGTCTGATGATAATCTTCCATGGCTGTACGATTCCACGCGGCTGGGAACGCATGTATCCGAACTATGTGGGCAGTGAGGCAGTACTTGCTTCTGAAAACCTGATATTCAACCAGCATTTTGATGATATGGAGGCTTATAACGCCTGTTTGCATCCGTTTATCCGCAATACCATTGGCTGTATGGAGTTTGGCGGTACGCTGCTGAACAAGCGCCACAATCGTACGAACGACGGAGGTACCATCCGCAAGACGACGGACGTGTTCCAGCTGGCTACAGCGGTGTTGTATCAGAATCCGATTCAGAACTTTGCCCTTGCTCCGAACAACCTGACAGATGCACCGGCACTGGCTATCGATTTTATGAAGCAGATACCTACTACGTGGGATGAAACGGTGTTCCTTGACGGCTATCCGGGAAAATACTGTGTGCTGGCCCGTCGTCACGGCGACCGCTGGTATGTGGTAGGCGTAAATGCGCAGAAGGAGCCTTTGAAGTTGAGCCTGAACCTGCCGATGTGGGAGAAAGGCGAAACGGTTTCCTATTATCTGGACGATAAGAAACGTCAGCCGCAATTAGAAGAACTGAAAATCAAGAATCCGGCAGAGGTAAAAGTAGTAATCCAACCAGATGGAGGTATTATTCTGACAAAATAATTTGAGGAGTTTTCAAAAGAGAAAAAGCGTGATTTTTTAGTGGAAATCACGCTTTTCTCTTTTTAATTTATAACTTTGCATCCTAACTCATTGAATTATGGAGAATAATCAACTTTTTATTTACAATACACTGACCCGCAAGAAGGAACTGTTCGTGCCTTTGCATGCTCCTCATGTGGGCATGTATGTGTGTGGTCCTACCGTATACGGTGACGGACATCTGGGACATGCGCGTCCTGCCATTACGTTTGATATTGTGTTCCGCTACCTGACTCATTTGGGCTACAAGGTACGTTATGTACGTAACATTACTGATGTGGGCCATCTGGAGCATGATGCAGACGATGGTGAAGACAAGATTGCCAAGAAAGCACGTCTGGAACAGCTGGAGCCGATGGAAGTGGTGCAGTATTATCTGTTGCGTTACCACAAGGCAATGGAAGCATTGAACGTGTTGCCGCCCAGCATCGAACCGCATGCATCCGGACACATCATCGAGCAGATTAAGCTGGTGGAAGAGATTCTGAAAAACGGATATGCATACGAAAGCAAGGGTTCTGTGTATTTCGATGTAGCGAAGTACAACAAAGATCATCACTATGGTGTGTTGTCAGGACGTAACCTGGATGATGTGCTGAATACGACCCGTGAACTCGACGGACAGGATGAAAAGCACAATCCGGCCGACTTTGCTTTGTGGAAATGTGCGCAGCCAGAACACATCATGCGCTGGCCGTCACCATGGAGTAACGGTTTTCCGGGCTGGCATTGCGAGTGTACCGCTATGGGACGCAAATATTTAGGTGAAACTTTCGATATTCACGGAGGAGGAATGGACCTGGTGTTCCCGCATCATGAATGTGAAATTGCACAGGCTGTGGCTTCAGAAGGTCATCAGATGGTACGTTACTGGATGCACAATAACATGATTACTATCAACGGACAGAAGATGGGTAAGTCATTGGGTAACTTTATCACCCTGGATGAGTTCTTTACAGGCTCTAACAAGTTGCTGACACAGGCTTATTCACCGATGACTATCCGTTTCTTCATCCTTCAGGCACACTATCGCAGTACAGTGGACTTCAGTAACGAAGCGCTGCAGGCTGCTGAAAAGGGCTTGGAACGTCTGTTGGAAGGTGTGAAGAATCTGGATCGCATCACTCCGGCGAAAGCTACTTCAGGCATCGAACCGAAAGGCCTGCGTGAGAAATGCTACGAGGCTATGAACGACGATTTGAATACACCGATTGTTATTTCTCATCTGTTTGATGCAACCCGTATGATTAATACGGTAATTGACAAGAAGGCTACCATCAGCGCCGAAGATCTGGAAGAACTGAAGAGTGTGTTCCATCTGTTCGTGTTCGATATTCTTGGTCTGAAAGCGGAAGCTGAAAACAATGCAGCACGTGAAGAAGCTTACGGAAAGGTGGTTGACATGCTGTTGGAACAGCGTATGCAGGCTAAGGCCAACAAAGACTGGGCTACAAGCGATAAGATTCGTGACAACCTGGCTGCTTTGGGATTTGAAGTGAAAGACACCAAGGATGGTTTCACTTGGAAATTAAACAAGTAATCGAATAGTGATTCTTATAAAAAAGGAAGGGGTACCGGTTGTTCCGGCACCCCTTTTCTTGTAGTATATCTGTGTTATTTTTTCACAGGAATTTCAATACGTTTCCCGTCTGCCTGTACGGCGTAAAGTTTTGCATTTCCCAGTTCCACTCCTGCTGGGATATCATAGCTGAACATGTTGAAGAAGTATACCAGTTCTCCTTCTGCACTGTTTTTACGTAATTCAAATGCTACGGCATTTTCTCCATTCTCAACGGTATATTTCCGTCCGGAAACTGTATAGGATATGTTCGGACTGACGGCTTTTACCTCTCCTTCAAACTGTGTGTAATATCCGGTGTCCGAAGGTTTCGTGTCGAGTCCGGTATCTCCCGCCTTACGGTCTTCAATATACTGGAAAGCATGTTTGGGTTTCGGGAATTTTTTCATGAAAGTCTTGGCTTCCTGAATCATTTCTTCCGTTACCTTATATTTCCAGGTACCGTACTGTTCAATCGTGTCTTCTCCTGGGATAAAGAAACCCCATAAATCGAAGAAGTCAGTCAAATCTTCTCCGGCAGCTTCACTGGCTTTCATGGCAAATTTGAGTTGTGCACCTCCTGGGTCACTCTCGGTAATCCGGTCTTCACGCAGCAATTTGAATAATGTCTGCCAGAACTTAGGATTGTGTCCGCAACGATGGTAGTAATTCCACAACTGCCAGTTCATGCGCATGTGTGTTTCTGTGTCTTCTCCCTGATGGGTGGCATCTCCCATATTATACCACGCTTTTTTGCGTACGAAACGGGAATCTGCCAAATCATTCAGTTCACTTCCTCTGGAGCAATATTTCCCCAGTTTGTACAGAATGTAGTTAGAGAACAGATTGTTCGATGATTCCGTACTGCCCGGCCAGTTGATAGCAGCCTGATGGATGTGGCCTATTTCATGTGCGGGGCCCCAGGCATTGTCCTTGTTGGCCATTACATTTTCTTTCAACAGGATATTGTTCAGGTAGGTGTATACGAAGCCGATGCAATAGTCTGTAGCCCACATGTAACTTCCTTCCGGCGAGATGGCAAAAATGTGGTTGTTGACTTGTGAAGGGCGTACATCCTCAATACCCATCAGTTCTTGTTCCCATCCGATGATGTCATCCCATAAGTTGATGGCCGACAATATCTGGTTGGGCACAAACTCCTGCATCTTGGCTGTGTGGAAATAGAACATGATACGTTCGCCACGTACGCAGAAATATTTATGAGTTGCTTTTTTCAGTAATTCCGCATATTTTTCATCGGTTTTGTGTTCTTTCAGGTCGAAGAATCCGGTGACTTTTCCGCTTCCCATCGGGATATGGATTTTAACGGGTTGTGCATCGGGAGAGGTCAGGTCGGTGTTGTACATTACAAACAGCTGGCCTTCTTTACGCATGGTCAGTTTGTTGACTCCCGGAGACAGGAGATACACCTCACCGCTCACGTTGGTCTGTTTATATTCGCCTCCGCTTTCCCAGATGCTTTGTAGCGAAACTTGCTGTCCGTGAGTGTCGCCTACCAGTACGATGATTTCATCACCTTGCTGAACTGATATGCCGGTCGGATTGTCCAGATTACTGTATTTCTTGGTCATTAATTTAGTAGCCCATTCTTCCGGAATACTATAGGGAGCATATTTCCGGATACGGAATTCTTTTTCGTGTGGGTCATAGGTGTTATTCTGCAATGCCTTTGCCAGACGGACAAAATAGTCGGGCAGCGCATTGATTTGTTCGTCGGTTACTCCTTCTTTCAGCGCACTGCAAGTAATGTCGCTGAATACGGTGAGCAAGGTATTTTCTAATGTGTTTTCCTGATTATAGCGGTAGAACTCCATTTCATCGCAGCTTACGAAGTTGCCTGCACCCGATTTCACTTCAAACTTGATACCGGTTACTTTCTGGGTAGTCTTGAAAGAAATCTTTGAAGGAGCATTCTGCATACGGAAATTGTATGTGCCATATTTTGTCCAGTTGGAATGTCCTTCATCTGTAGCAATCAGCAGGTCGAGTTCCCCAAAATTTCCATTTCCGGCACGAGTGTAATAAATCAGGTAGTCAATATCAGCACCTCCCTGGAAGTAATATTCCAATGTGACTGGGAAATTAGCCGACTGTCCCCAAACTGAATGATAAGGGTTGGCCCCATCAGCCGAGAATTTGCCATCCCAGGTATTTTCAATACCTTGTCCTGGCTGGAATTCGCTGGCTTTTCCTCCAGAAGGCTGCACTTTGATGTCTTCGCTGAGGACGATATCGGACGAGCCATATTGGGTCACGTTGAGGATATAGTTCTGTACGGGAGACAGAAGCTTGACCACCGCTGTTCTACGCTCCCCAGAGGTGTTGGCCGTAGCAGAAATTTTGAGGCTTGCTCCCTGCGAAGCATCTTCTTGGGTAGACAGGAAAAGCCAGTTGGCTTCACTTTCGGCTTTCCAGTCGTTCAGTGACAGATTGGTTTTGATAAGGATGATTTTATTTTCCGGAGTACTTCCGAATTCCTGGTTCATGTCTGCCTCCTCAATGGAAAAGATACGGTCTTTGAGATTTTCTTTCTCTTTACATCCCGAGGAAGAAAGTATCAGGAGCAACAGCATCGTGAAAGACGCGAAAAATAATTTCTTTTTCATGGTGATAAGGGTTGGGGTAGTTAAAAGAGGAAGGAGTATAGGTTGGTTCTCCTTCCTCTTTCTTTGAGTGAATGTGTAAAGAATTAATTACCGTACAGTGTGAGCTCTCCCAAGTTGAACCAAGAGCCTCCTCCACTGGTCATGGAGCCTGCGGTACTTGTCAGCACGGCGAAACGGAAATGAGAGAATGGGTTGGCTGCACGATAGATAGGAGAGGAATACTGCTGGTTTGCACCTGTAGGAAGTCCGCTTTTAATCTCTCCCAGTTCAGTCCAGTCATTACCGTCTACGCTGGTAAACAGCTTGATGTGGGTCGGGGCCGCATTTCCGTTTTCAAAGCGGGTCCAGTAGTCCAGCTTGATGGATTGGATAGGAGCAGTCAGTGTCACATCAATGTAGTTGCCGTAAGTGGCATTTGTCACTGGTGTACCCCAGTTGGCGTGGAAATGCAGGCCGGCTCCGAGTCCGTCAATCAGACCGGTAAGTCCTGTTCCGTCGCCGTCGGCAATGGAGTTGGTCTTAAACTGGTCTGCCTTCAGCACCAGCTTGTCTGGAGAGTAAGAAACTCCCAACAGGACGGTTTTCTGAGAGGCTTTGATTTCCATGCCTTCCACGTTAGGATTGGAAATGGTAAGAGGAAGGATATATTCTCCCATTTGCATGGCATCCCGGTTGAAAGTGACTTCCATGGTGGCGGTAGTGGCCGCTTCGGCAAAAGTTACCACGCCATTGTCGGGCAGGGTGTATGCGTTTGCCGGAAGTTGCTGGTAACGGTTGCCGTTCTGTGCATTGTATTTCTGGAAAGCCTCTATCGCTTCATCGTTGCAAGTGACGCTGCATTTCAATCCCCAAGCGTTTGGAGTGGGCAGGGCCAGTTCCACCGTATGGGTCTGTTTGGCTTCTCCCTTGGAAGTGAACTGGACGGCACTTACGAATCCGGCACTGGTCAGTTCGAGTGAAGGAGCCTTGATGTCAGGGGCAATGATGAGCAGGCTGTCGTGTACGGAAGCTCCGTTTCCGTGGAGCAGCAAGGGCAAGGCATATTTCTGTCCGTGATTGCTCTCCTGCAGTTTCGAGATTTCTCTTGTTTTCAGCACAACGTTTATTATTTTGTAGCGTTCCTGTGCGGAAAATTGCAGTTCCTCATTGGGAAGTGAATAATATTCTGCAGGCAGATAAGCATATTTCAGCGCGTTGTTGGTGCAATAGGCCTGGAAAGCTTCTGCGGCCATCGGGACAAGTGTTCCGTTGGCGGGTACATCCCCCTTGCTTCCGGTTTTCATGATGGAAACCGGAGTGGTTCCTTCTGCCTCGGTAGTATATAATTCTGTGTTACGGATGCCTGCATCCTTGATGTTCAATACGCAATGGTATTGCGCAGGGAACAGTTCGTCATATTTTTCGCAGCTGGATAGGGCCAATGTGCCTCCTAAGACACATGCAGCCCCAAATATATGGTGTAATTTCATATTAGATACTTATTTAATAACCTGGTGCTTGAATGAGTTGTGGATTCTTGTAAACTTCATTTTCAAAAACAGGAAGGAAATACATTCGGTTAGTCCATTTGAAGTCCTGACTGATTACTACCGGGGTGTTGAATTCTTCGAAAGAAGGATCAAGCTTGCTCATGGCGTTGAGGCCCCGGCGTACGCCTGCCGACATATATTCTGGAGCAATCATCCAGCGGCGTATGTCATAGTAGCGGTGTCCTTCTCCCCACAGCTCAACGAAACGCTCGTTCTGTACCCATTTCATAATCGGCATGTCGTCTGTCACGTCACTGGTGGTAAGTTCTCTGATACCGGCACGTTTGCGAACGATGTTCAACTGCGCTAATGCTTGGGGAACTTCATCCAGAGCGGCGCAGCATTCTGCCAGATTCAGATACAGTTCTGCCATACGGATAAGAGGTCTCGGCTTGTCCTGCTTTTCTTCTGCACTGGCTGTCCATGCAAAGGTAGGCTCAATGAACTTCTGCGACAGATATCCGGTCACACAGTTGTCGCGGTTGAACAAAGACGGGTTGTATCCGTGAAGCTCCGAATTGCGCATTTCCAGTTTCAGAGGTTGTCCGCCATAAATACGGCTTCCCATGTCACCGCCGTCAAAAGCAATCCAGGCATAGAAGCGAGGCTCACGGCGGGTATTCAGCTTGATAATGTCACTGCGGTCGGTTACCCCTGCGCTCTGGTACCATTCGGATTGCGGGTAGAACTGTTTGTCTTTTTCAATAGGTACTCCGTTTTCGGTGTAGAAATGTTCCACTGTATTTAGCGTGGGCGATACACCCGAATATCCGGCTTTCCAAGTTCCCTGGTTATTCTTGATGACACGGTGTGGAAGAGAACCGATAATCATGGTTCCCTGATTAGCCAGTCCCCAGATGGTTTCGCGGTTACCTTCTTTATAGCGTGTGGTCACCACGTATCGCATCAGCTGTACGCGTTCCATGAACTCTTTGTCCTTGTCTGCTGTTCCGCCTTCTGCGCTTTTGAAAGGAACAAACGGGAGGGGGAGTCCGGCCTGCTGGTATAGTGACTGTGCATCTTCCAGGCTGAACAGTTTGTGGCCGGCTGCTTCTGCGGCAGTAATGGCTTCCTGGCAGGCAGCCTTGGCAACTTCCCATTTCTTGCGGTCATATTTTAGGCTGATGAGTTCTTTCCCATATCCCGGAGTTTCAAAATTCGTGTTCTCCCAGTCTTTGTAGGGGAAGCTTCCATTGAACAATGGAGAGGCTGCATAGACGAGCAGGCGTGCTTTCAGGGCCTTGGCCATGACAGAAGTGGCTCTTCCCCATTCGTCTCCGGTACGGGTAGCCGGGAGCTGTCCGTCCTCGCATACTTCATCGAATTTCTGGCAAATCCAGTCTTTTACATAGTCGAAGTGCATACGTCCGTTGTACTCTGATTCAGGAGTGGCCTGATCAATGTATGTATCGGTAATGGGGCATGGACCGTAGGCAACCAGTGTAACCATGTGGTAGTAAGCCAGCAGGAAGTTCGCTTCAGCAGCCCAGGCTCTTTTCTGCTCATCGGTTACTCCTTTAGCCTGTGGTAGTTGCTGGAGGAAAAGCAGGCACTGTCCGATAAACCGATAGTTGCTGCCCCAGCTCCATCCGTCGGCAATGTTCGTCGGAAGGTTCAGGTCCCAGGTAATTTTCTGTGAACCGGTGTTCCACAATGGAGGAAGTACATATTCATCGGCACCGGCTTCTACCGTCTGATAGTCGAAAGGATTTCTTATACCTCCGTAGCAGGAGAACAGGAATCCGAGGGTTGATTCCGGATCTTTGGTCGCATCCGGTAAAGAAGCTTGTTCGGGCGGTACCACATCCAGGTAATTGCATGAGGTGGTTCCTCCACATAAAGCCAGTGAAAGCAAGGCTATTTTTCCTATATTTTTTAAAGTCTTCATCGTAATTAGATTTTTAGAATGTTAACTGTAATCCGATATTAAACGTTCTCTGTAAAGGATAACTGTTCCATGCCAGTTCGGGGTCCCATAATTTGAACGGGCTGAATACGAACAGGTTGTTTCCGCTGAAGTACACGCGGGCATGCTTGAAACGGTAGCCTATTTCCAGTGTCTTGAAGCGGATGAAGTTACCGTTTCTCATCCAGTAGGTACTGGGCTGGGTGTTGTTGGCTGTCTGTGCATCAGTCAATCCCAGGCGTGGATAAGCCGCATTGGGGTTCGGGTTGGCTTCTGTCCAGTAATCATTGGCAATGAACTGCATGACGTTGTAGTCATCTTGTCCAAACGGAGTAATTCCACTTATCATGAGTGTACGCATGGCTGAACCGTTGAAGAACACGCCGAAGTTGAAACCTTTGTAGTCGATGTTCATGCCAAGTCCGTACTGAATGCGCGGCATGTTACCGTATTCTGAAATCATGACCTTATCTTCCGTGTTGATGATGCCGTCACCGTTCACGTCGCGGTATTTCACGTCGCCCACCATGGCAGTACTTCCTAAGTTCTGTGTCGGGCTGTTGTCTATTTCTTCCTGGCTTTGGAAGAGTCCTTCCGCAATGTAACCGGTCTGGTGGCTCAATGGTTTGCCGGTCACGGTCTGCCATGTATATGGATAGAGCGGCTCATCGTAGTCTACGTATTTGTTCTGGGTGTAGGTAAAGTTTCCTTGGAAATCTACAGCCAGGTCTTTGTTGAATTGCTTGCGATAGTTCATGCTCAGTTCATATCCCCAGTTGTCTACCTTTCCTTTGTTGCTCCAGGGTTTGGCGGAGTCGTATCCTAACGATTGTGGCCATGCTTCGCGGTGCAGCAGGATGTTGTAACGCTTGTCGTAGAAGAAGTCGAATGTCAGGCTCAGGCAGCGGAACAATTCCATGTCGAAACCGAGGTCGAGTTTTTTCACGCGTTCCCATCCGGCATTCTGTACAGCATACTGAGTAACAATCGGACCGTATTTGCTGACATTCAGGTCTTCACCGAAAGTCGCTCCCGGACGCTTGTCGCCCGTTACCTGTACCTGATCGATATACAAGAAGTGAGGTGAGCCTTCAGGACCGGTTTCGTCACTACCTACCAGACCGTAAGAACCTCTCAGTTTCAAGGAAGATACGACCTTGCTGAGTGGGGCAAAGAATTTTTCATTGGATACCACCCATCCCAAAGAGATAGCCGGAAAGAATTCAAAGCGGTCACCTTTGGCCAGACGTTCGGTTCCGTTGTAACCGAAGTTAATTTCAGCAAGGTAACGCTGGTCAAAATCGTAGGTGAAGCGTCCGGAGAATCCCTGGTTGCGGTTAGGTAACACGGCATTCCGGTATTCACGTTGCATATAGAGCAGCATACCTCCTACGTTGTGTTTCCCGAAACGACGCTGATAGTCGAGGGTAAATTGCAAGAAGAATGTGTTGTCTCCGTCTTTCGTGATGTCCGACTGTGCGATATAGTCTGTTCCGCTTGTGCCTAATCTTTCCAGTGTATATTCTCCTGTGGAAGGATTGAAACTTCCGTCTTTAATTCGGTAGTAGTAGGGCTCAATGGTGCGGTTATACCAGTTGGACGACCAGTTCTTGAAGTTTACCAATGCCGTAGCGCTCAGTCCCTTGGTGATGAAATCAAGCTGCTGGCTTACCTTTAATGAGGTGTTCAAGGTGTTTTCCTGAGTTTGTTTGTAAGAAGAGAGCATGTAGGCGTACGGATTGGTGCGTAAGTTATCACCACTCAGAATGGCATTACCGAACCGTATGTGTGTATCGCCTTCCTGAGCCGGGAATGTGACAGGGAAGTTGATAGGATTGGTGGTCAGGGCCATATTGAACAAGTCGGATGTATTGTAGTTGGGACCCTGATTGTTTCGTATCTGCGCATTCATTCTCAGGTCTACGGTCGTGGTAGAGGTTAACTTATATTTGATGTTGTTCTGGAAGTTGTAACTCCAGTTGTTGATGTTGTTGTTATAGGAGTATACCTTTCGGGTGTTCAGCAATCCGGAATCGTGATTAGCCTGGATACTCATATAGTAAGTTGCTCTGGAGCCACCGCCCTGCACGTTGATGTTGGCACGCTGGCTCATGGCCATATTCTTGAAAATTACATCATTCCATTTTACGCTGGGATACATGTAAGGGTTTGTACCCAGACGGGTATTTTCTATTTGTTCCTGAGTATATTTCGGAGTGATGCCCGGAGTGCGGGTTACCTGTGCTTCGTTGTACATTGTCATCCAGGTAGCACCGTCCACGAAGTCGGGGAAGTTGGTCATGACATTGAAAGCGTTTTCTACAGTCACGTTAATCTGTGTACGTTCATTTTCACGTCCGGACTTGGTCGTAATCAACATTACACCGTTGGCACCACGGGCACCATAAATCGCGGTAGCAGAAGCATCTTTCAGGATAGAGAAACTTTCAATGGTTTCCGCCGGAATGTTGTTCAGGTCGGCAGCCGAGATTTCCACATCGTCCAGCATAATCAGCGGAGTGGCTCTTCCGCCGAACGTGCCGATACCGCGGATATAGAATTCGGCGGCCTGTCCCGGCGCACCGCTGGAAGTCTTGGCGATGACACCTGCCAGCTTACCGGCGAGGGCATTGGTCAAAGAAGAAGTAGGAGTGACAAGGGATGAACCTTTTACACTGGTGATAGAACCAGTGACACTGACTTTTTTCTGCGTACCGGCACCGACTACTACAACTTCGTCCAGCATTTCATTGTCCGACTGTAGTTTCACGTTGATGACGCCGAGGTCGGCCACGGAAATCTCACGGGTTTTATAACCGATGAAGCTGACCACCAGGATGTCTTTGCTGGTAGCTTCGATAGTATAATTACCATCCAGGTCGGAAATGACACCGGTGCTTTTTCCTTTCAATACGATGTTGGCTCCGATGATAGGTGTTCCGTCCGAAGCATCGGTAATGGTACCGGTGATGGTTCGTTTTCTGGGACTTTGTGCAGTAGCCTCGATGTCTTTGGTTTCATGAAAGGAAACTGCTGGAAGGGGGCTTGCATCGAGTGTGGCACTGGACACAGCCCAGGAGGAAAGAGGTAGCATACATAATGCCAGTCCAAGTTTTTTTGTAAACTTGTTCGTTTTTCCTTGTTGCATGTCAGTAAAATTAAGGTTATTAAATTTAGGTATTAAGCTCTTGTGGAAGAGGTTTCAAGGTAAAAAAACAGTAATAAGGCTGTAATAAGGTTATTCGGTCTTTATCTCTTGTGATTTTCAGGTTATAAGGTTAAATGATTAATCTTTTGATTATATGTTTTCAGTTAGTATTGATTCTTGGTTTTCTGTTTTCTGCTTTTCGCAAAAATATAGTAATGTGGCATATGAAAGAAATATTTTTTATTAATAAATGAAAAATAAAAAAATTAATTTGGGATGGATAAGGTGTTTTGTACTGGAAATCAGTGGTTTATAGGAGTGTGGAAAGACAGTAAAAAAACGCAAGTGCGTTTGAACTAAAACGTCGAAGCGTTTTACACAAAACGTCCTTGCGTTTAAGGTAAAACGTAAAGGTGTTTTCCTCCAAACGCAAGGACGTTTTTTCAGCAATGATTTTATGTGTATAAACTGTATATTTATCCGAAACAGATACCCATCCGTCGGCCTTGAACCACCAGGTCGTGGTCTTCCGTAACCAGTTTCAACTTGCCTGCCACCTCACTCAGTGGAACAGACTCAATGGTATTACCTTTCAGTGCTACCATCCGGCCAAACATTCCTTGGGCAATCAGTTCGGTGGCATGCCCTCCCATACGGGTAGCCAGGTTGCGGTCGTAGGCAGTAGGACTTCCTCCGCGTTGGATGTATCCCAATACAGTTTCACGGGTCTCAAATCCGGTTTCATATTCTATTTCCTCGGCAATGTATTGTGCAGCCTTTTTTCCTCCGATAGTAGGAATGCCTTCTGCTACCACTACGATGGAGTAAGGTTTTCCTTTTTTCAGGCGGTTGATGATGGTGTCGCCGATACGGTGAATGTCGAAAGGAATTTCAGGAAGCAGGATAATGTCGCCTCCTCCTGCCATACCGGAGTGAAGGGCAATCCATCCCGCCTTGTGGCCCATGACTTCAATGACCATGACACGCTGGTGGGCACTGGCAGTGGAATGCAGGCGGTCAATGGCATCGGTGGCTATCGTTACGGCCGAATCGAAACCAAAAGAAACGTCGGTTCCCCACACGTCATTGTCGATGGTTTTGGGAATGCTTACCACATTTACTCCCGCTTCGGCCAGTTTCGCTGCTGTTTTCTGCGTACCGTTTCCTCCGATGCACACGATGCAGTCCAGGCCGCGTTCGCGGATGGTCTGAAGCATGATGGCAGGTTTGTTCTCTGATACGGCACCCGCTTTTCTTTTGAACGGTTTTTCGCGTGAAGTACCAAGGATGGTTCCTCCCAAATTGAGAAGTCCTGTCAGTGAGCTTTCGTCCAGCGGAACAATGTCATTGTCCAGCAGTCCCCGAAAACCACTATGAATTCCATAAACCTCCATCCCGTAATGGTTGATGGCTGTCTTGCATACCCCTCGAATGGTGGCATTGATTCCCGGACAGTCGCCTCCTGAAGTCAAGATTCCTATCTTCATGTTTTGCTGTATTAATAGATTGTGTGGTAAAGGTAAGAAAAAACTGTATATTTGTCATGAAGGAGGAAAAAATAATGTTCCTCTCTGCTGAATTAGGCAGAAAAAATCTACCTTTGCAAGCATCACATATAAGGATTTGAAATTTAGAAACCAATGAATTCAACCAAGTTAATAGGAAAAATATTTGTCCCCCGACAGAAGGAAATCGACCTTTATGGGACAAAGGCCGAAGAAATTCAGGCTCGTGTATTCCGAAAACTGATACATAAAGCTTCCGCTACAGAGTGGGGTATGCGGTATGATTATAATCATATCCAGGATTATACGGATTTTCAGCGTGTTCCGATACAGACGTACGAGGATGTGAAGGGATATGTGGACCGTATGCGTCACGGTGAAAGAAATGTGCTTTGGCCAGGGAAGGTCATCTGGTATGCCAAATCATCTGGAACCACTAATGATAAAAGTAAGTTTATTCCTGTCAGTCCCGACGGATTGAAGGAGATTCATTATCGAGGAGGAATAGATGCGGTTGCATTGTATCTTCGTGAAAATCCTGAAAGCCGTTTCTTTTCGGGAAAGGGCTTGATATTGGGAGGAAGCCATAGTCCGAACTATAACGTGAAGGATAGCTTGGTGGGCGATTTGTCGGCCATCCTGATTCAGAATATCAGTCCGCTGGTGAACCTGATTCGGGTGCCGAAGAAAGAGATTGCCCTGTTGAGTGAGTTTGAAGAGAAGGTAGAACGTATTGCCAGTACCACGATTCATCAGAATGTGACCAACATCTCGGGAGTTCCTTCCTGGATGCTGGCCGTGTTGAACCGCGTACTGGAAAAAACGGGAGCCAAGTATTTGAATGAGGTATGGCCTAATCTGGAGGTCTTTTTCCATGGAGGAGTATGCTTCACACCTTATCGTGAACAGTACAAGCAGCTTATTCCTACAGACAAGATGCATTACATGGAAACGTATAATGCCAGTGAAGGTTTCTTTGGCTTGCAAAGCGATTTGCACGATCCGGCCATGTTGCTGATGATTGACTATGACGTGTTCTATGAATTTATTCCTTTGGAGGAAATCGATAAGCCGAATCCTGCGATTGTACCTTTGTGGGGTGTGGAAGTAGGACGTAACTATGCGGTAGTAATCAGTACCTCCTGCGGTTTGTGGAGATATATCATTGGGGATACGGTGAAATTCACACAGAAAGACCCATACAAGTTTATTATCTCCGGTCGTACCAAGCACTTTATCAATGCCTTCGGTGAGGAACTGATGGTAGATAATGCAGAAAAAGGACTGGAAAGAGCCTGCAAGGAAACTGGTGCACAGGTACTGGAATATACGGCAGCTCCTGTCTTTATGGATGCCAATGCCAAGTGTCGTCACCAGTGGCTGATAGAATTCAGTGTGATGCCGGATTCGCTGGAGAAGTTTGCCCAGGTGCTGGATACCGCGTTGCAGGAAATAAATTCAGATTATGAGGCCAAACGGCATAAAGATATTACCTTGCAGCGTCTGGAAGTAATCAAGGCTCGTGAAGGCCTGTTCCACGACTGGTTGAAACAGAAAGGAAAGCTGGGTGGCCAGCACAAAGTGCCTCGCCTGAGCAACAGCCGTGACTATATTGAAGAAATGTTGAAACTGAATAACTAAACTATATAGATGAAACCTATACCTAAATATATTGCATTGTTGTTGGTCATTATCGGGTTTTATGCATGCGCGAGCACGGGTATGCCCGACGGGGGACCGTATGATGAAACGCCGCCCAAGTTTGTGCGTGCTACGCCGGAACCCAATGCCACGAACAACAAGCGCAAGAAAATCTCCATTGAATTCGATGAATACATCAAGCTTGACAAGGCATCGGAGAAGGTGATTATTTCGCCTCCTCAGAATGAGGCGCCCGAAGTGAAGGTAAGCGGACATCGGGTCCTGGTGGAATTTTTTGATACTCTTCGTGAAAATACCACTTATACGATAGATTTTGGTGATGCCATTGTGGACAACAACGAAGATAACCCGTTGGGTAACTTTGCATACGCTTTCTCTACAGGCGAGCATATTGATACGATGGAGGTATCGGGGACGGTGCTGTCGGCTGACAATCTGGAACCGGTAAAGGGTATTCAGGTAGGGCTTCATAAGAATTTGGAAGACAGTGCATTCGTGAAGCTTCCGTTCGACCGTATTTCACGTACTGACAGCCGCGGGCATTTTACTATTCGCGGGGTTGCTCCGGGAAAATACCGCATTTATGCCTTGATGGACGGTAACCAGAACTATTTCTTTGATTCGAAGACGGAAGCCGTTGCTTTCCTGGATTCACTGGTAGTGCCCGACATGCGTCCGGCTATGCGTCAGGATACTGTATGGAATGAGTTGGATACTTTGGCTTATGATACGATTTACGAGGTGCATTACACACGCTTCCTGCCCGACAACCTGATTCTGCGTTCGTTCAAGGAAGAGAATCCGATGCAGTATCTGGTGAAGAGCGAGCGCGAACAGTTGAACCGTTTTTCTTTGTATTTCAGTGCTAAAGCAGATACACTTCCTACCATTAAGGGATTGGATTTTGATGAGAAGGATGCATTTATCATCGAAAGTAATCCGCGCAACGATACCATCCGTTACTGGATTAAGGATACCGTGATGTGCGAACGTGATACGCTGACCTTCCAGATGGACTATCTGTCTACGGATACGTTGGGACAGCTTGTGCCGAAGACTGATACCTTGCGTATGGTGAACAAGATTGACAAGAAACGCCGTATGGCCTTGGCCGAAGAAGCCCTGAAGAAGGAAGAGAAAGAGCGGAAAAAACGTGCAAAGAAAGGTGATACGCTGAAGGTGGAACCGAAATTCTTTGCGATGTCCGTAGATGCTCCTTCCAGTCTGGATTTGAACCGGAACATCGTGCTGAAATTTGATGAGCCGGTAGAACATATTGATACGGCAGCCATTCACATGGCTGTCAAGGTGGACTCGCTGTGGGAGGATATACCGTTTATTCTGATGGCAGACTCCGTGGTTCCCCGTCAGTATCAGATTTTGGCCGACTGGCAACCCGGACAGGAGTATCAGCTCAAGATAGATTCGTTGGGTATCAAGGGTATTTACGGACTTTATACCAACAAGGTGGAAAACCAGTTGAAGGTGAAGACCCTTGAAGATTATGGTACGCTGTATCTGAATATCGTAGGGGCAGGACCTCATGCCGTGGTGCAATTGCTGAACAGCAGTGATGGAGTGGTGCGGCAGCAACCGGTGACGGACAAGAATACGTGTGATTTCTATTTCTTGCAGCCCAGCACAAAATATTATATCCGTCTGTTCAATGATGACAATAACAACGGGGTGTGGGATACCGGTAACTACGAAGAGAAACGCCAGCCGGAAGAAGTGTACTACTTCCCGAAAGTATGGGAAATGAAAGCCAACTTTGAGTTTGAAGAAACGTGGGACATACACGCTGTGCCGCTTGACAAGCAGAAGTTGGACGAGATAAAGAAACAAAAGCCTGATGAGGCCAAGAAAATCAAAGACCGCAACAAGGAGCGGGCTCGTAAACTAGGAAGAACATGATAAGGAAACTGATTCTTTGCCTTTTCCTTCTGGTAGGAGGGATGGCAGCCAGCGCACAATGTGGTGCAGTGAATGATGCAATCAAGCCAGGAGAAACACTCTCTTATGAGCTGAAGTTTAACTGGAAATTCGTCTGGATTAATGCCGGATGGGCAAAGATGACGGTAAACGAGACGACTTATAACGGTCGTCCATGTTTGAAAACGGACTTGCAGTCGTACACCAACAAGAAGATTGACTTCTTCTTCAAGATGCGTGACACGTTGACCTGCATCACTTCGCAGGATTTGGTTCCTTTGTATTTCCGAAAGGGAGCGGAGGAAGGAAAACGCTACACGGTAGATGAGGTGAAATTCAGTTACCAGAACGGAAAGTGCATCGTCGACCAGCAACGCACTTTGCGTGGTAATACGGACAAACATCATGACGAGATGCCGGTGTGTGTGTACGATATGCTGAGTATCCTCTTGCAGGCCCGTTCGTATGACCCCACAGAGTACAAGCCCGGGCAGAAGATTCTTTTCTCTATGGCTACTGGAAGGGCAGTAGAAAAACAGACTCTGATTTATCGCCGTAAGGAGAATTATAAGGCTGAAAATGGGGTGACGTATCGTTGTCTGGTATTCTCGCTCGTAGAATATGTGGGTGAAGAAAAGAAGGAAAAAGAAGTCATTACCTTCTATATTACGGACGACCGTAATCACTTGCCGGTGCGCCTGGATATGTACCTGAACTTTGGTTCGGCAAAAGCCTTTCTGACCGATATTAAAGGCAATCGCCACCCGCTGACTTCCATTGTAAAGGAACGGTAAATGTAGAGCTTTCTTCCTTGAAGAGTTTTTGGGAAGGAGCAAGCAAAGGTATACAAAAAATCCTCAACTATTACTACGGGGTAGCTGAGGATTTACTATAAGGTAATTTGGAAGTTACTACGGGGTAATCAGGCGATTACTACGTAGTAATTTTTGTTTCTTCACTGTCTGTTTCTGTCTCTTCTGTAAGCTGGAATGCCGCTTCTTCTGCTTCGGCAATAATCCGTTCCACGTCATCGTATTTCTCAGTAACAGTAGTTTCTTCTTTCACTTCCGTATCGAAAGATTCCGGGTTCTGCTCGTCTGCTTGTACGGGAAGAGTATCTGCTTCCGCAGTCAATGCATCGGTTGCGTCAGTTGAAGTCGGATTCTCCTCTGCAGCAGCTTGTTCTCGTGCGGCTTTTTCTGCAAAAATCGTGTCAATGAACTGCGGGTCATTTTTGATTTTGTTCAAGGTTTCATGAGCAGCTTCCTGCTGTGATTCTTTCTTGGAATATCCTTTACCTTGCCCAGCGGGAACCTGTTCTACCACGACCTGTGTTTCAAAGACCGGATTCTGTTGCTCGTCGACCGTCTGCTCCAGCAGGTTGAATTCAATGAGGAACTTGTTTTTCTGTCCCCATTCAATCAGTTTCGACTTGAAGTTGACTTCCTTCCGCGACAGCTTCTCCAGATTCAGGTAGGGCTTGATAATACGTTCTTCCATGAAGAACTTGCAGGTGGCGTACCCACGGTCCAGATAAATGGCTCCCACAAGCGCTTCAAAGGCATTACCACACATGTAGCTATTGTGTGACGACTGCCGTGTGGTGTATTTTATCAGCTTGTCCAGACCGATTTTTACGGCAATCTGGTTCAATGTTTCTCGTTGTACGATTTTAGAGCGTGTATTGGTCAGAAATCCCTCTCTTTTCCCCTCAAACCGTTTGTACACAATGTCGGCCACTACTGCATCCAGTATGGCATCTCCTAAGAACTCTAGGCGTTCATTGTTCAACAGTCTGCCTTTAGCTTTTACCGAAGACGATTTGTGCAGGAGGGCCTGCTGGTAGATTTCGATGTTTCGCGGATAAAATCCCAGTATCTTATAAAAACAAAGATAAGACTCCTTATCCTTTCGAAAAAGAAGTCTTATCTCATCTAGTATATTGCTAAACACAGTTTATTCAGTGTATTTTTTAATGATTACACATGCATTGTGACCACCAAATCCGAATGTGTTGCTCAATGCAGCACGTACAGTACGCTGCTGTGCCTTATTGAAAGTGAAGTTCAGGTTGTAGTCGATGTTTTCATCGTTGTCACCTTCTTCGTGGTTGATTGTCGGAGGTACAATATCATTTTTTACAGACAGTACGCAAGCAATGGCTTCTACACCTCCGGTTGCACCCAACAGGTGTCCAGTCATAGACTTGGTAGAACTGATGTTCAGTTTGTAAGCATGTTCGCCAAACAAATCCTTGATGGCTTTTACTTCAGAAACGTCGCCTACCGGAGTAGAAGTTCCGTGTACGTTGATATAGTCGATATCTTCCGGTTTCATTCCGGCATCTTCCAGAGCGCTCTGCATAACCAGTTTCGCACCCAGGCCTTCAGGATGAGAGGCTGTTAAATGGTAAGCGTCGCCAGATGCACCTGTACCGGCCAATTCTGCATATATCTTCGCACCACGTGCTTTAGCGTGTTCTAGTTCTTCAAGAATCAAACATCCGGCACCTTCGCCCATTACGAAACCATCGCGGCTGGCGCTGAACGGACGTGAAGCACGTACAGGGTCGTCATTGCGTGTAGACAGTGCATGCATGGCATTGAAGCCGCCTACTCCTGCAGGGAAGATAGCTGCTTCGGCTCCACCTGTTACAATGATGTTGGCTTTTCCCAAACGGATATAGTTGAATGCATCAGCTATAGCGTTAGAAGAAGACGCACATGCAGAAGTAGTGGTGAAGTTAGGTCCGTGGAAGCCATACATGATAGAAATCTGTCCGGATGCAATATCTGCAATCATTTTCGGAATAAAGAACGGATTGAATTTCGGTCCGAGGTCGTTTTTAGTCTTTTCGTAACCTGCGACTTCTTCTTCGAAAGTGTGAATACCTCCGATTCCGACACCGAGAATCACTCCGACTTTGTTCAAATCTTCTTTTTCTACGTCGATACCGGCATCAGTTACCGCTTCTTTAGCTGCAACTACGGCATACTGAGTGTAAAGGTCCATCTTACGGGCTTCCTTACGGTCAATATGGTCAGCAGCGTTGAAGTTCTTCACTTCGCAAGCGAACTGAGTCTTAAATTTTGACGCATCAAAATGAGTAATAGGTCCTGCTCCGCTGACGCCGTTCAGGAGGTTGTTCCAGAATTCCGGAACAGTGTTACCCACTGGAGTCAACGCACCAAGACCTGTTACTACTACTCTTTTTAATTCCATAAAGGTAGAATTAAATTATTTTGCGTTAGCTTCGATGTAAGAGATAGCGTCACCTACAGTCTGGATCTTTTCTGCCTGATCGTCTGGAATAGAGATTCCGAATTCTTTTTCGAATTCCATGATCAATTCTACAGTATCCAAAGAGTCAGCACCCAGGTCGTTAGTGAAGCTAGCAGTTGCAACTACTTCTGATTCTTCTACGCCCAATTTATCTACGATAATTTTCTGTACTTTTGATGCGATTTCAGACATAATTCTAAGTTTTTTAAGTTTATAAATAATGTAATTTATTGATTTTTCGCTGCAAAGGAATAAATATTTCTGATTCTAAGCAAATATTCAGGCAAATAAATGCTTTTCCTTTGCACATTTTTATACATTCTGTGCACGTAAACTTGTTTTTTTATGCCTTATTCCCTTCGTAAATGATAGTCGCCGCGCAGTTGTTCAAACAGCTCCGGGTGTGCACGCAATTCTTCGCAGTCCTTGTGTGGGTTATATAATTGAAGTACCCTCACATTCTCGTCCTGTGACAAGGTTTGATTCGGATTGTCGGGGAGGGTAATATGAAAATCAGCCTGTTTATGGAAGAAACGGCAAAATGCTTCCAGTACCATGCGGGTAGCATTGGCTTTTCCGTCGGCAGAATAACCGGCAATGTGAGGTGTGCCGATAAATACCTTGTCGAGCAACTCCTGACTGATGTGTGGTTCGTTTTCCCATACGTCAATGACGGCACCCTTTACAAGACCTTTATTCATAGCTGTGAGCAGTGCCTCTGTATCTACAACTTCTCCACGTGAGGTATTGATGAGGTAAGGGGCTTGCTGTAACTTTTGAAAGAAAGTACTGTCGGCCAGATGGTAGGTCTTATATTTTCCTTCCCGGATGAGGGGTGTATGAAAGGTTAGGATGTTACATTGTTCGGCCAGCGTGTCTAATGAACAGAAGCCTTCTTCTCCTTGATCTGCTCGAGGAGGGTCATTTAGCAGCACCTTCAATCCAAGACGTTGTGCCATCTGCCGTATACGTTCTCCCACATGTCCTACACCAATGATACCCAAACAAGATTCTTGCAGGCTGACTCCCTTTTCTTTTTGAAGAAGCAGAAGCACAGCGTGAAGATATTGTTCTACAGCCCCCGCATTGCATCCGGGACAGTTGCTCCAGGTAATCCCGGCTTGCTGGCAATATGCTGTATCAATATGGTCGAAACCGATGGTGGCTGTCCCGATGAACCGTACGTTGCTTCCTTCCAGCAATTCCCGGTTACAGATTGTCCGTGTGCGGATAATCAGGGCATCTGCGTCTTTAACGACCTCCGGTGTGAAGGCTTTTCCCGGCAGATAGACCACTTCATCTGCCAGTTGTTCGATGGCTTCTCGGATGTAAGGTATTTTGTTGTCTACGATTACTTTCATCTTTGTCCAAATTATTGGGTTGCAAAGTTAGCATTTTCCCTGACTGAGTGTATGTAAATTTTGAAAGACTATCAGTTGTTTATTTGTGAAACAATCATTATTTTTGTTTTTCATTATTCACTGTTTAAAAATTGTTGTTATGACTTTTACTGAATTATGCCGTCCTATTTTCGAGCAGGCTATCAATGATTATCATAAGACGGATAATGTGGATGCTCCTATTAATAATCCATATCCGTTGAAGAGTATTGAATATTATTTGTATCTGAAAAACTGGATTGACACTGTGCAATGGCATTTTGAGGATATTATTCGTGACCCTCATATCGATCCGGCAGAAGCATTGGTGTTAAAGCGCAGAATTGACAAGTCTAATCAGGATCGTACTGACTTGGTGGAATTGATTGACAGCTACTTCCTGGATAAATATAAAGATATTACTCCTTCTTCTGAAGCCACAATTAATACGGAAAGTCCGGCATGGGCTATTGACCGCCTGTCTATCTTGGCTTTGAAGATTTATCACATGCGTAAGGAAGTGGAACGTACAGATACAGATGAAGCTCATCATAAACAATGTGAAGCAAAACTTGCAGTGTTGTTGGAGCAACAAAAAGATTTGTCATCAGCCATTGACCAGTTGATTGCAGATATAGAAGCTGGACGCAAGTATATGAAAGTGTACAAACAGATGAAGATGTACAATGATCCGGCATTAAATCCGGTATTATACGGAAAGAAATAATCAGACTCTTTTTTGACTATGGCAAAGATTCTGGTCATTCGTTTTTCGGCACTGGGAGATGTGGCAATGACAGTCCCAGTGCTTTGTTCTTTTGCGAACTCTTTTCCTCAGCATCAGGTTGTGGTGTTAAGTCGCCCTAATATGGCTGCATTGTTTACGCAGGTTCCATCCAATGTCTCGTTTCGGGGTGTGGATGTGAAAAAAGAATATGCCGGAATCAAAGGATTGTTTCGCCTGTTTTCTCTTCTCAAGCATGAACAGTTTGACTTTGTAGCCGATTTGCATGGAGTATTACGTAGTCGTTTTCTCTCTTTCTGCTTTAAACTCAGTGGAGTGAAAGTGGCATGCATAGATAAAGAGAGAGGTAAAAGAAAGAAACTGACGTCTGTTGAAAATAAAGTTTTGACTCCACAAACTACTTCTTTTGAACGCTATGCACTGGTGTTTAAACAATTAGGATTTTCATTTCCTCTTTCTTTTCATTCTATTTTTGGGAATGAAAAGGGAAATATCGAAAATATACGCTCGGTTGTGGGGTATAAGGAAGTACATGATAAATGGATTGGAGTAGCTCCGTTTGCTGCTCATCAGGGAAAGGTGTATCCTATCGAACTTCAAGAGCAGATTGTACGTTCTCTTTCCAGTAGGGAAAATGTAAAGCTGTTTCTTTTTGGCGGAGGCAAGAAAGAAGTGGCACAATTAGAACAATGGCAACAAGCCTATCCACGAGTGGTATCCGTAGCTGGCAAATTAAAGATGGCAGAAGAATTAGCGTTAATGAGTCATCTGGATGTGATGCTTGCAATGGACTCCGGGAATATGCATTTGGCATCGTTAGTAGGGACTCCGGTCGTTTCTGTATGGGGAGCGACACATCCTTATGCAGGATTTATGGGATGGGGACAGAGTGAAAAGAATGCGGTACAGATAAGTTTGCCTTGTCGCCCTTGCTCTATTTTTGGGAACAAACCATGTATACGAGGTGATTATGCTTGCTTAAGGCAGATTACTCCGAATCAGATTATAGAAAAAGTGGAGAGTCTTTTATGACTCTCCACTTTTTTATTGTTTATAGCGACTGCATATCATGGAGCCGTTTGTAGTATCCGTTTTTCTGAATCAGTTCATCGTGTGTGCCTCGTTCTACAATCTCACCTTCATAGAGTACGCATATTTCATCTGCATTTTTAATCGTAGATAACCGGTGGGCAATAGCAATTGTGGTACGGGTTTTCATGAGTCTTTCCAATGCCTCTTGTACCAGACGTTCAGATTCCGTATCAAGGGCAGAAGTCGCTTCGTCCAGAATCAGAATCGGAGGATTCTTCAAGATAGCCCGTGCAATGCTGATACGCTGACGTTGTCCGCCGGAAAGTTTGCTTCCGCGGTCGCCGATATTGGTATTGTATCCCTCCGGTTTTTCCATGATGAAATCGTGCGCATTGGCAATCTTGGCTGCTTCAACGACCTGTTCCATGGTTGCTCCTTCCACTCCAAAAGCGATGTTGTTGAAGAAAGTATCATTAAACAAAATAGCTTCCTGGTTGACATTCCCAATCAAACTGCGCAGGTCGTGAATGGCTACTTCCTTGATATTGGTTCCGTCGATGGTGATTTCTCCCTGCTGTACGTCGTGATAACGTGGAAGCAAATCTACTAACGTGGATTTTCCGGAACCGGACTGGCCTACCAGAGCCACGGTCTTACCTTTTTCTACTGTCAGGTTGATATGTTTCAGAATTTCTTTCTTTTGGTCATAGCTGAATGAAATATCTTTAAATTCAATCTTTTCTTTTACTTCTTTCAAAGGTTGTGGGTGTACAGGGTCCTGAATGGTATTTTCTGCTTTTAGAATCTTGTCAATACGTTCCATAGAGGCTAATCCTCTCGGAATGTTATAGCTTGCCTTGGAAAATTCCTTGAGCGGATTGATAACACTATATAGAATGACCATGTAGAATATAAAGGTAGACGCATTGATGGAGGAGTGGTTCGATAAAATTAGAGAACCTCCGAACCAAAGCACAGCCACAATAAGCAATGTACCTAAAAACTCACTCATAGGGTGTGCAGATGACTGGCGGATAGCAACCTTATTTACCGCATCACGATAGTCATTGCAACATTTCTCAAACCGTGCCGTCATTTTCTTTTCTGCAATGAATGCCTTGATGATGCGTAATCCTCCCAAGGTTTCTTCCAGCTGTGACATGGTGTCGCTCCAGCGGTTTTGTGCATCTAAAGACTGGCGTTTTAGGGCGCGTCCCACTTTTCCCATGACCCATCCCATGGTAGGCAATACAAGGATGGTAAATAAGGTCAATTGCCAGCTGGTGACAATGAGAGTTGCAAAATAAGAAATGATTAAAATCGGATTCTTCAACAGCATGTCCAGTGAACTGGTGATAGAGGTTTCTACTTCGTTCACATCTCCACTCATACGGGCAATGATGTCGCCTTTACGTTCTTCTGAAAAGAAGCCTAAAGGAAGCGACACTACTTTCTTGTATACTAAAATACGAATGTCCCTTACTACTCCGGTTCGTAGAGGAATCATGATAGCCGATGAACCAAAATAGCAGGCTGTTTTAAGTAAAGTCATTCCTGCTAGGAATAAACCGAGGAAAAGTAAGGTAGTGGCAGGGCCAAAACTATCAATCAGTTGTGTAGTGTAATAGTAGAAATTGTTGGTAGCTACCTCTTTGAAATCAGCACTTCCCCATTCCATCAGCTGATATACACTTCTGTTCTCTCCGGTCTTGAACAAGATATTTAATATCGGAATCAATAGTGAGAAAGAAAAAATATTGAAAACAGCGGACAATACGTTCAGAAGTATTGACCATCCCAAGAACTTTTTGTACGGTGCTACAAAGCGCCGCATCAGTTGAAAGAATTCTTTCATCATGGTAGTTGAGTGTTTGAAATAATAGGCAAAGATAATGTAAATCTGCAAGTTTAACTTGATAAACCTTCTGAAAAAGCAGGAATTTTGTAGTTTTGCAGTGTTTTATAAAAAGAGATTCCATGAAATTTGCATATTATCTGGTTTTTGCGTTGTGGTATTTATTGTCACTGTTGCCATTGCGAGTACTTTATTTTTTTTCTGATCTTCTGTATATCCCTTTATATTATGGAGTTCGTTATCGGCGAAACATTGTCCGTAAGAATTTAGTGGGTTCATTTCCGGAGAAAAGTCAGGAAGAAATAATACGCATTGAAAAGAAATTCTATCATTTCTTTTGTGATTATATGGTGGAAACCATTAAGCTGTTTTCCATGTCGAAGAAACAGATTATGCGTCGGATGACATTCAGTGGGGTAGAAGATATGAAAGCCGATTTGGAGAAAAACAATGTCAATTTTGGCTTTATGTATTTAGGACATTACTGTAACTGGGAGTGGATAGCCTCAATGGCTTACTGGACAGGTAATGATATATTGTGCACTCAAATCTATCATCCTCTTTATAATAAAAATTTTGATAAACTATTTTTACGCTTGCGTAACCAGTTTGGTGGGGAGTGTATTCCCATGCGAGAAACCTTGCGGCGTATCATTACATTAAAACGGGAGCACCAAAAAACATTTGTAGGCTTTATTGCCGATCAGTCGCCAAAGTGGAACAGCATTCATCATTGGGTGCCTTTCCTGCATCGTGAGACTCCTATCTTCATCGGCACGGAACAAATAGCCAAGCAGGTAGGAGCTGTGGTATATTTTACAGATGTAAAACGGATAAAAAGAGGGTACTATCATTGTGAACTGAAACGAATGACAGTACATCCTCAAGAGCTACCCGATTACCAGCTTACAGATATGTATGCCCGTATGCTGGAAGAAATGATTCAGCGGGAGCCTGCTTATTGGCTTTGGAGTCATAACCGCTGGAAACGGACTAAAGAAGAGTGGGAACGCAGACAATCACAAGTATAATTTATATTCTATTCTTTTTTATCCATGTTCTGATGCTGTTCCAATAGATGACAAAATGTAGCTTGATAAGAAATTTAATCTTATCCCAGCCTTTGTCCAATTCCCGAATCACTTGGATGTTTTCTTTTAGTCCGGCTATTCGGTGCGTATTGGAAATGCCGGTACGGTCGTATACAGAAATTACAATGGGAATATGTTGGAATTTTTTCTTTGTCAGATAGCAAAATTTAAAGAAATAGAAATCGGCCGACATTTTGAAACGTGTGTCATAAGGATACTGTTTCATCAGTTCTGTACGAACGAAAACTGCTTGATGGCAAAAGAACATCCGTTGTTTGTTACATGGCTCTAGTGCTTTTTTGATAACTCTTTCATTACCTCTGAGTGTAAAGATATCTCCGTAAAGAATATCTTGTTCTTTATTCTTTGTAAAAGGAAGAACCTTTGTCAGGACATTTGTTTCTGCGAAAACATCCCCTGCGTTTAAAAAAAGAATCCATTCTCCTTTTGCATGTGAGATACCTTTATTCATACCCTGATAGATGCCTCCATCAGGTTCTGAGCACCAGAATGCAAGATGTTGTGCATATTTTTTGATGATTTCTACTGTTCCGTCAGTAGATTCTCCATCGATGATGATATATTCTGTATCATGGTAGTCTTGCTGTAATACACTTTTAATTGTTTTTTCAATAAGTGAACAGCAATTATATGATACAGTAACAATTGTAAATAGGGCTCTTTGAGGATTACTGTTCATGCCTTTTTTAATTTCTTGATGAATAGAAGAAGTTTGTCCAAAAGAGAATTCTTCCAGCTATGAGCACAGAGGTGAATAGCGTATGACGCTGGTGTCACTTCGTGTTTGTTCCCAGCAAAAATTTCGGAGCGGAAGATATGCATATTATCTTTCAGATCTTGGTCTTTGTCTAAATATAAGAATCCATATTTTTCTGCCAGTTGTGCATAAATCAAAGGGGCGAACATGTCGGCCGATAAGTCCTTGGAGAATTGTTTATGAACATACCAGTCTAACACATCTTTTACAAACGGACACTGAGGTTCTGCTCCCATGACTGCTGCTTGAATCTGCATACCGGAAATATAGTCATCACCAATTCGTTTCCCTTCAGGACTTATTCTATGGATACGTCCTATGTCGAGCGTGGATATGCAGTCTGTTGCCACTATCTCTGTATTGAAGGATGCATCTGCCACTGCCGTTTA
>ENA-UPWO01000117-UPWO01000117.1-human-gut-metagenome-genome-assembly--contig:-NODE-117-length-50897-cov-103.748288_pt1 | contig 50897 bp, 48 predicted proteins | sample MGYA00250056_ERZ773388 | MGnify/ENA primary metagenome ERZ773388 (study PRJEB29103, sample SAMN06112004) | human gut metagenome | biome: human gut; feature: ankylosing spondylitis patient; material...
CATCACTTTTTCGAAATATTCCCTTGTTTCCATTATCAAACTGTTTTGATTACGGATGCAAAGGTAATATATTATATAGGTACCGCCATACGGGTTAACGGTGATTTACATGAATGCCTGTGCCAAGGTATCCTTGTAGTCACGACTCGCCGAGACAAACAGTCTTCTAACGTGCGACCAGCAATATACCTATATATATTTATATATCCGCAGTAGAACCACCTATATCAGATGGCAGTTTATTCAATATTTCATCAAATGCATCCATATCAACTTTCATTGTTAATAATTATACAGAAACTCCATTTCAATTCACCGAATACATATAATACTGCGCCATCTGGTAATCGAAGATGGTTACATTACCGGCATTTACCGTAACAGAGAAATATGTGGCGGTATGATAGTCGAAGCCATTGACGGTATTGCCAGACATCATCATGTTTACAAAAGAGGCAGTAGAGTAATCAAAGAGGTTAGGGAGATAACCTGAGAGATAATTACTCCTCTGGTAATCATATACTGACAAGAAATTGCCAGTATGCGAAACACTCATCGGATGATAACCACCATTGGTAAAATCAAACACACTTGAAGCCACTCTGTTTGTCACCATTACATAAGAAGCTACGGCAACAGCTCTTCTTACATCAGCTATCATCTCTTTCCCCTCCCATATCATTAGAATGTACGTCATCCGTTTGAGGCGCAAGAGGAGGAACTGGTGATGGTGGTCTCACCCCATGCCCCTTTTGTTGCGCCATCATAATTTGACACTGAGTGGTTATAGTCTCAGTAGTCTGTTTTGCCTCATCCAATAACTTATGAATGCCTTTTGCCTCAGTTTCAGCCTTATTGAGCATTTCATCGGTCTTGAAGATAGAATATAACGAGAACACCAAGAAAATGATCATTAGGCAGCTCGCAGCAAACATAAGTACATTAAAATCCGCCTGTAGCTTATTGTATTCCAAATGCAAAAGAGCCTCTTGACGCTCTTGATGTTTATCAAGCAAAGCTTGAAGCTGGTCAATATTATCAGAACTCTTACTCTTCACATTCTTACTGTCGTTTAAGACCTGCTCAAACACCCAAGCATCCTTCCGTTGCAAAGCCACAATATCATTTTGCGCCTGCTTATAACAACAGGAAAGATAAGCAAATGTTGCACAAGACACAAGAATCACAAGAATGACGCAAGCCACGAACCTATGCCTACCGCTAATCGTGAAGACTGATTTTGTTTGATTACTCTTTTCCATATAACTCCCTTATTATATTCTTTGGCACTTTGAAAATTCTCATTACCTTTGCGCCCATTCACTGGGCTTACAAGACTATCCGAAGATTCTTTCTGCGATAAACTTGGCTGGGAAAAGCAAGCCAACCATGAGGTAACCACTTGACAATCCCAGTTCTATCACCATCCGTTGCCACCATGCCTTACTGCAAGGCAATACCCAGCCTCCCCCCACCTTTCCCCAGGCGGTCCCATCCCGCAAAACATGGCGATGGCTTTGATGCCCCCGCCAACCTTATAGCGCAGCGGTTCCGAGCACCGGAGGGCGGTTACATCCCTAATCCCTATGGTAGGGATTTAGGGCTTGGGTATAGGGTAAGGACCCTCCCGCAGGGGAGGGACAGGTGGGGCTTACTTACCATACATATTCTCATAATACTTCTGATACTCCCCAGAAGTAACATGATCCATCCATTCCTGATTATCGAGATACCATTTTACGGTCTCTTCGATGCCCTCCTCAAACTGCAGTGATGGCTCCCAGCCGAGTTCCTTCTGCAACTTTCTAGAGTCGATGGCATAACGCATATCGTGACCCTTTCTGTCTGTTACATAAGTGATGAGATCCATATCCTCGCCTTCCTTTCTGCCGAGCAATCTATCCACGGTCTTGATAACCACCTTGATGATATCGATGTTCTTCCACTCGTTGAAACCACCGATGTTGTAAGTCTCGGCAATCTTACCCTTGTGGAAAATCATATCGATGGCACGGGCATGATCTACTACATACAACCAGTCGCGCACATTCTCACCCTTACCATATACAGGCAATGGCTTGCGATGACGGATGTTGTTGATGAACAGCGGAATCAACTTCTCCGGGAACTGGTATGGACCATAGTTGTTAGAGCAGTTGGTCACGATGGTAGGCATACCGTATGTATCGTGGAAAGCACGGACGAAGTGGTCCGAGCTTGCCTTAGATGCAGAATATGGAGAGTGAGGATTGTACTTGGTAGTCTCTACGAAGAACTCCTCGCCGTAAGCCTCGTGGTTCTTACCGCTGGAAGCCTTGGTGGTGAAAGGAGCAGGAATGCCCTCAGGGTGAGTCATCTTCAATGCACCGTAAACCTCATCGGTAGAGATGTGGTAGAAACGCTTGCCCTCATATCCCTCAGGAAGACTCTCCCAGTAAATCTTTGCCGCCTGGAGCAGAGACAGGGTACCCATCACGTTGGTATGAGCAAAAGTGAAAGGATCCTTGATACTTCTATCTACATGACTCTCGGCAGCGAGATGGATGATGCCATCCACCTTATAGTCCTGCATCAGCTTCAGCATCAGGTCGAAATCACAGATATCACCCTTTACGAAAGTATAGTTAGGCTTGTCCTCGATGTCCTTGAGGTTAGCCAGGTTGCCTGCGTAAGTCAACTTGTCGAGGTTGATGATGTGATACTCAGGATATTTGTTCACAAAAAGTCTTACTACGTGTGAGCCGATGAAACCAGCACCGCCCGTGATAATGATATTCTTCATTTCAATTATTTCTTTTTAAGATTAGCAATACATTTTTCTAAAGAATCCACCCAATAAGGAACCTTAACGCCAAAGGTCTCCTTGATGGTTCGCTTATCCAATACGGAATAAGCCGGACGGGTTACAGGAGAAGGATACTCCGAGCTATAACATGGTTGGATATCACATTCCGTATGACCGGCGATTCTTGCAATCATCTGGGTAAAATCATACCAGGAGCAGACACCCTCATTTGAGAAATGATAAACTCCAACATATTCATCCTTGCTCTGGGCAGCTTTTACCTTATCCAATATGGTGATGATAGCATTCGCCAGATCGAGTGCGTAAGTAGGAGTACCACACTGGTCGAAGACAACCTTCAACTGAGGCTTGGTTGCCGTCAGGTTGAGCATCGTCTTGCAGAAGTTCTTGCCAAACTCTGAATACAGCCAGGCCGTACGGATAATCACGTAATCACAGCCTGTAGCCATAATCTTCTGCTCACCATGAAGCTTCGTTGTACCATATACGCCAGTAGGAGTTCCCTTCTGGTCAGGATTACATGGCACATTATAAGGTTCCTTACCAAAGACATAATCAGTAGAGATTTGGATGAGCAGGCCATCAACCTCCTTCATCGCCTTAGCCAGATTCTCTGGAGCATCCGCATTGAGTTTTTCTGCCAATGCAGCCAGTTTCTCATCAGTCTCGCAAGCATCCACATTGGTCCATGCCGCACAGTTCACGATGGCTTTCACATCATTCTCCTTCACCATCTTGCGGATGGCATCCATATCGGTGATGTCAAGGAAAGTAGTTTCCAGACCTTCCACCTGATTGACATCGGTAAAGATATAATGATCTGTTGTATTTTGGCTAACGATGCGCATTTCATTACCTAGCTGACCGTTAGCACCTGTTACTAAAATATTCATGACCTAGTATTTTAAATTCTTCATTAATGTTTAAACCCTGGCGCTTCTCCAAGACCTCGATAAAGGTTGAAACCTCCTTTTGGCTAAAGGGAGGCAGAGGGTTTCAAAAGTGCATACCCTCCAATCACCCCATAACATACCAGCAGTATGAGAAAGGCAATCGCCATACTGCCAGTAGTATCCGCAATATACCCCATGATTACAGGAGCAACCGCACCACCCACTATCGTCATGATAAGCAACGAAGAAGCAAGCTTGGTCTTTGTACCCGCATCCCTCAATGCCAGCGAGAAGATCGTCGGAAACATGATGCTCTCTCCCAGATACAGGGCGAAGAACGCAATGAGCGATAAGGTTCCGCTACATACCACCACGATCAATGTGGCAACAAAGGTGAGGATGGCACAGGTCAGCATACCGAAACCGAATGCCATCACTCGCATCGGCTTCTCCTCCACCATCTCGTTCGTATCCGCCTCATGCGCTCTCCTTGGGTCTGGCAACTTGATTCTTGACAGGACCAGTGCCACAGCAAGCACGAAGATACCCACCAGGGCATAAGGGATGGCTATGTTGACACCCGAGAACAGAAGCTGTCCGCCAACCAGCGGTCCCACAATCCATCCGATACCATTAAGCGACTGCGACAGGTTGATTCTGCTCTCCGCCTTGTCAGGATGTCCCAGTACCGTAGTATAAGGATTCGCACTCGTTTCCAGACAGGTCAGTCCGCATCCTATCACAAACAGCGACAGAACGAAGAAGTAGAAACTGTTGATCCTGCTTCCCGGTATGAACATCAGGGCACCGATACCGAAGAAAACCAGACCTGTTATCACTCCCCTCCTGTAGCCCCACTTCCGGATAATCCATCCGGCAGGCAGCGCCATCAGGAAGTAGGCACCATAGACAGCAGCCTGCGTCAGGACCGACATCGCCTTGCTGATATGGAACGACTCCTGGAAATGCGGATTCAGCACCTCCAGGATGCCATGGGCAAATCCCCACATAAAGAAGAGACTGCTGATGATGAGGAAGGGCACCAGATAGTTATGCCCTTCGTATCTGAAGATGGATGGCTTCATCATGATTCTCTGCAAATTTAAGACTGTCCTTTACTACCAGTGCCAGATAACCACCGCCACCGGCTCCCGGCATCTTCCATGCCAGAACCTCCTCCATACGGCCCAGGAACACAGATACCGATAGAATCCTGGGCACCAGAGATGATACCATCGTGACGCTCCGGATTGTTCTCAAAGCAGAATACCAGTCGGGCGAGCATCTCCGGATCCATCTTCGGCAACTTCACCGGCCATATCTTCTGAATCATCTTACGGGTAGAGGTGGACAGACCGCAGCGGTCGCGCACCTCAAAGGTCGGTTCCAGCGAGATGGTAATCAGACCCACCTTCAGCGTTCACCACAAACACATCCGGTTTCACCTTATCAAGAGTTGGCAGGAAATCGATGACTCCGCTTCCCTCATTGATATACGCATCCTTCACCGCCTTGATATTCTTGACCATGAATAGCCTTTCCTCCTGCGGAAACATAGGCTTGCGATGCTTATACTCCAGATAAGTAGCATCCGATCCGATACCCACATACAGGTCACCATACCGTGATGCCTGCTGGAAAAACTCGACATGACCGGAATGCAGCAGGTCATAACATCCGCTCACAAAAACTTTCTTCTTCATTTGTTGTTTATCAATAATTATAGAGTCTCCGAAATCAGAATAGGGGAGACGTGAATGAGGAGTTTCCTCTAAGTTGTCTATTCTTTCTTTTTTCCATTAGTAATAGTTTATGTCAGACCTACTTTCCTTCAGTAAGTTCCTCAAACATTTCAACATGTTGATCTACAACTCTTGAAATGTCATAGTTCTCTATCACTTTCTTCAATGCCTTGGATTTCATTTCTGCAGCTTCCTTCGGATGGCAATATAACCAGAGAACCTTTTCTGCGGCATCTTTCGGATTATCCATTTCCACCAACAGACCATCAACACCATCATCTACCAATGTAGGGATGGCATCAATCTTTGTGGCAACGACATTCTTCTCTGCTGCCATATACTCAACGACAGCCAAGCCGAATCCTTCCCATCTCGACAAAAGCATCGCCACATCAAATACTTTCAAGTAACTATATGGCTCATCAGTCCAACCTGTCACTATAAGATTCAAACCATTCTCTTTGGCAAAGGCCTTGACTTCTTCCTCTTCTTCACCACTTCCCACAATGATAAAAGCAGAGTTAGGAATCTCATCATGTATCAATTTTGCAGCACGGACAAATACATCAGGTGCCTTCTGCGGAGAAAGTCTTCCTATCATACCTACCACAAAGACATCTTCCGCAATGCCAAGTTCACTTCTAGACATTGCCGAGGCATTCCTCACAGCACTCACATCAATACCATTTGGAATCAAAGCAAGCTTATCATCCTTAGCTATATGTTCACGTTTAGCCGAAGCCTTCTCTGCCTTAGAGATACAAACTATCTTGTCCGTACAAGGAGCCAAGATTTTCTCCAGACACAGATATATCATACTTTTCAGTTTCATAGCGACCTCCTTTTACTTGATGTTAAAAGCCCATCCATGAGGATTATAAACAACCTTACAGTGCAACCCTATGGCAGCCATGCGTCCTAAGCCACCTGCAAAACTGCTATGGCAATACAAGATGTCAGGATTAACCTTTTTGATTTCCTGGCGAATAGCTCTAACTTTGGCTATCACTTTCAAAGGTGAAAAAGATTGTGTAAGATCCATTTGTATCACACCATCCACAATCTTGCTATACAAACTTTCATCATAATTTCGAGAACAGATGAAATACTGCTTTATACCTTTTTTCTCCAATCGTGGCAGGAGCATCTGGAGATAACGCTCTACGCCACCTGCACATTCTGCTAAATGTAATATCTTCATTGGAATTTGATTATATCTTATTATTTTGTGAATTTAATATTGCTTTAAGAAATGGAACTTTAAGGAAATTCATATCTCCTTCTATATTCGTCTCCCTCAGCTGTATCATCCTGTCTAAGGAAAAATTACGTTCTAAAGCCTCTCGTCTTACGCACAAATAAAATTCATAAGCATTATCATTACCTACCCAAGCTCGATAACGTTTCTTTATACCATAAAGCCGTTCCCAATTATCAACTTTTTCCTGCTGTCCATCACAACTAAGCGTAATTTCAATATCCTCTTTTGGTATTTCTGCCTTATAAGGAGAAGAAAATTTAACTCCAACTACTATCAAATATGATACTCCCGAAAATGGATAAAAGCAGGTCAGCTGATTTTTTCGTTTATACAACTGCTGTACTTCTTCAAACAACGGATCCTTAGCTTTCTTATATTTCTCGTTACAATTGTCACATGTAGGCACAAGATTCCTCATATTCACAGAGTTAAATGGATAAAGTGCCCTTGGCAAATAATGGTCAAAAGCACTCATCGTATCATCCAGTTCCGTATCTATGACATCTAGAAAACCACACATAATACAATTGGAATTTCGAGCAACAAGCTTTTTATAATAGTCTCTTATGTTTTCATATTCGTCTATAAACGGTTTCCTCTTCAAACAATGATCATACAATTCATAGCAGAAAGTCTTTATCGCAGAAACAACTTTCTTGTTATCTGCACCAAGAACAGCCTCTAGTTCAGAGTAATGTACAGGTTTTACTTTTCCTTCACACAAATCTTCTATTCTGTTATTGGAATAAACAGCCCTCCTCAATACTTTCAACTGGTAAGGCTTTAAAGTTTTACAACCCTTAAACATCACTTTCAATGGATTGAGTAAGTATTCCTTATTTACTCCTTCTATCAAAGTTCTATACCGAGGGATAACCATATTCGCAGAAAACTGCTTTCTTTTGCTTTTATGAGCCTTTAATATCACCTCCAGCATAATATAGTTCACGAAACACTGGACACGATACAGTTCTGTCTTGATTGGACGATATGATAATTGTACCATAGTTACTCCAAAGATTCTATTGCCAATAATTTTTCAACTGAATCCCCAAAAGTTTCATTCAGTCTTCTCTTGATTTCCTCCTTTGTTCCACCCTGCTCGATCACCTTTCGGATACCAGTATCAGAAAGTTTTCCTATACTAGCATTACTTTTGAATATCTCAGATATCAACAAACCGATAGAAGTACCATAAGTTTTAATACCCAACTCTGAAGCTCGCTTTGCAAAAGGCTCATCATTTTCATTTCTATCCAAAATAATCACATTTTCTGATTGACAATCAGATATGATAAAAGGCGAATGTGACGTAATCAATATGTCTTTATGAAAATTCCATACTCCCTTATCTACATGTTCATTGTCACATGCAGCATTCAATGTATCATTCAATATACTAACAAAACGAGAACGCCAGCTTGGATTAAAATGAGTTTCAGGCTCATCCAACAACAAAAGAGAATCTTCTCTTTTTAATAACAAGCAGATAGCCATAGTATGAATAAACTGATGTTCACCATCAGACAACTGTCTCAGTAGCATTTCTTCATGATTTCCATTTCTGTCAATTTGTTTATCTATATAAAAATCAAGAAAATGGAATATATCATCATCGGCACCAGGCAATCCAATTTTCCCATCTGTATAAATACCTGTTGAATGTATGATTTCTTTAACCTTAGTATCTCCTACAAAGTGATAATTAAGTTCATAAAGTAACCGAAACACCTGGAAACATTCCATACTGGAAGAAAAATGATATTTGAAAGCCTGTTTTGTGGCCTCATTCACAAAAAAGTCAAAATAATAAACCTCATTAGAATCATCATACCAAGACATTGTACAACATTTTTGAAGTTTAGGGAATAAATCTCTTTCCAACAAATAAAGAAAAGAATATTCCTTATTCATTTTTTGAACTCTAAAGAAACGTTTCTTTATACTCATCCTAAATCGGGTGACCTTTAATATACCAGTATTATCATACGAAGCCAAGGAAGCCAAAGTTTCTTTTTCCTCAAAGAGCAAGCAACATAATAATATGGCTTGGCTCATATTGGTATCAATATAAATCAGGTTGTTCTCTGGATTAACATAATCCTTATAACTACCTACAGTTGCTTGCTTAAACTCATCAAGATGAAGCAAACGACTCTTTATAAAAGGTATGTTCAATATTTCGTTTTCACCAGAAGAATATGCAACAATATATTTTGGTAAAAAAGCTCTTAAGAAATCACTTTTACCATCATTTCCTCCATCCAAATCAACAACAAAATTCGATAGAGTTGTTGATTCGGGAAAGAAGACTGTCAATTTTGGAGCTTCACCTTCTTTTTTGGAAATCCTTATTAATCTAGTTGAATCTTTTTGAGATATCTTATCCTTATCCTGGTCAAACAAGATAAGATAATCTAAGACAAATGCATCTATCACGCATTTTTTAGGTGAAAACACACATGCGTCCAAAACATAATCAGGCAAGTGTTTACTAACACATAGCTCAACATGATAGAAAATATATGCCAAAGCCTCCAATACATTCGACTTGCCACACCCATTAAGTCCAACTAGGCAAAACGGATGAAACTTCCTCATCTCATCTAAATTATCAGAATGATGGAAATATATTTCAAATCCATTCCGAAGGCTTCTAAATCCTTTTTCTGAATCTATTTTTAAATGTAACAATTTCATTTTCTTTTCAAACAGACAGATTGGGTAACAGAATCAAAATATTGAATGACTTCATTATTATTCAACTCTTTATACAACTCTGTTCTGATGGCATTAAAGGTTTGCAAAGTATTTATTATGGTAGGATTCTCGTAAGAGTATTTACCGGAATCTTTATTTGTATTTGAAGAAAATGTTCTCCCAAAATTTTTGCGATATAGAAAACTATAAAGATAGAAATCTTCAATAAGATTTATCTGCTCTACAAATTCTTTCATATAGCTTTTAATCTCATCCACTTTTCTATAAATTTCTTCGAAGTGCAACTGCTCTTTTTTAGAAGGTAACTTAATTGTTAAGTTTTTCATTTGCAAAAGAGGAATTTTGTTGGCTATAGTAAAAGACCTCAACATTCTAAAAAGTTTCCTAGTAGGCAAAGCACAAGCCAAAAAATAAGAATTGCTTTTATCAGATTTCATTCTCAATATAACCTTACTTTTACCACAAAATTCTATTGTTTCCGAATTTACCTTAACATTCAAAAATAAACTCTCTTTGTTACCTTTTCCTTGACGAATCTCCACTAATTTACTTAATTTCATCTCATTTTTCCACAAGAATCCAGAAGCTTTTTCCATTCTTTGATAGTAAGAATAAGGAAAGTTTGTCAAATTTCCATAAGCACCAAATTGCCAGCCCTTAATCTTATGAATCAAATCAAGTTTCTGTACAATTTCATACTGCTCAAAAACAGTAGGATACTTGATGGTTAATCGGGAAAACACTAATGGAGTCAACCTTCTTACACTTTTGAGAATTCTATATATCCAATCTTTATTAGCCAACAGATAGTAATAAGCATACTTCGCAAGCAACTCTTCCTGATCTTTTTTTTCCAAAAACAGGATTGCTCCTGTGTACACATACTCATCTGAACAATAATCCACACACAAAATCCCATCAAAGCTAACAATTATACCCTCCTTATTTAGATATGATTTGGTTGAAGGACTTTTAAACAATTTGACCTCAAAAAATTCAGTTATAGCTTTTTCTTGAAAATTCATACCCATTACAAATAGCGCTTCAATTCATCTATACCACCTTTGATTTTATATTGCAAATCATCCAGATGACTGACAATGAGACCCAAATCAATTTCTTCCATAATATCATCACAAATATCAACGTATTGGGCAACAAGAAGAGATGCGTCATTATCCAACACTTCTTCTAAAGAAACAAGTTCGCAATCAAACCAGTCATTGCGAATTTCTTCCTTTTTCAGAAACGATTGTACTAAATTAGGCAATGGCGTATCTATATTCTTGATACGTTTCATATCATTGCTATAGCCATCATTCTTCAAGTCACAAAACCAAATTTTATGATTAGTCGAAGCTCGTCTTTTTGAGATGACAATGATAGCTGTTCTAATAGCAGCCTGTGGTGCAAACTCATGGTCAGGCAATGAGATAACAGCTTCTACACAAAACTGCTTAAGTAACTTTATACGAACATTCGAATAGCGCTTACTAGAATTATATAAGAATTGTAAAGGTACAACTAAGACTGCAATACCATCTTGACCTAACTTTATGATGCAATCATCTATGTTTTTGGGCAATGGTCTATGCGGCTTCATTACACTTATGACCCTGTCAAAGCACTGAGTTCGCATCAATCCAGCAATCATCCCTCTTTTAAACTGAGGCTGATGTAGATTAACATGATGGAAATAAAAGTTCATTTGAGCCAAGAACAAATAATCCATATCGCTTTCGTCACCTTCCAAGATCTTTTCATTATCCCAGTATCCAGAAACAGAAGTTATTTCATTCTTTTTAAACTCAGAAAATCCATCTTGATTATCAATTAATTTATCTTCGGCAGAACGTTTAATAAGCATCTGCTTATTAGCTTCTACCAATAAGCTGCCAATTCCCATTGCCGGGTCATAAACTGTCTCATTACCTTGAAACTGTGCTAATTCACATAACAGTTGTCGCAGATTCTTCGGTGCTAACAGTATATGATTTTTAGCAAAATTTCCATCAAGATAAGTCAACAAGCATTCAAAAATATCTCCATATATACTGATATTATCTTTGGCTATATCAGCACCTTCTAGAATATCAGCAAAAATGTTGCCAACTTCTGTCAATATTTGATAGAACCCATATTCTGATATACGAATGGGCATTATATGACAGAAAGAATCAAAACCTATTCCCAATGGTTGCTGACACAGAAAAGGAATAATTTTATTAACATAATATGGATAGGCTTCAAACATATTCATATCGATTAGCGAAGACCATTTATTCTTTTCGCAATCAACAAAAACAGATTCTTCACCGATTCTATTTCCGACATCGATACTCTCTATATCTTCAAGGCTCTTTAGATAAAGAAGAGAGGTAATTAGATAGATACCATCATACCTTTTTGAGAAACCTTCTTGCCAAAGTAAATCAAAGATTTTATCGAAGTATATCTTTATTTTCTCCATAATAACATCACAAAAATATTCTTTATTCATATACTCACCAAAACGTCACTACTTGTTTTAACATTTCAGAAGTAAACAAAAAATCTTAACCACGAAAGTATTACAAGACCTATCCTATCAAAAGATTACATATACTGCTCTCAACATTATACAACACCTTTTTGATATTAGCTATACTTTCTGGTACAACTTTTCTATGATTCCCTACAGCACCTTTTGTCACCAAGTTATGTATGGTATCATATTTTATCATATATATATCATCTTGTATTCGCAAGTAAAAGAACTTTTCTTCATTAACTGCACAATAGAAAGGCATTGCAAGCTCAGCTAATTGCAAATCGGTAAATCCATGAATCATTGCCTCCATGATAGAACTTATGGGCTTATCTGACATAAAAAAACGAAAACAAGCAAGCATTTTTACCCAAGTACAATCAGTTGGTATTGAATATTCACCATTCAACCATTTTTTACGAAACAGCGAATTGACATCCAAATCAAGGAATTCTTTACATCTTCTAACAGAAGAGTTATTAAGTGCAAGCTGGAATGAAACTCTATCATTCGGATCATTAGAAAGTTTTTGGTCTAAACTTAAAAATACACCAGTCTTGCAGATATCAAGAATCTTTTGCCTGACTTGCCTATGCGCCTCTTCTTTTATAGAATACGAATAGGGCAAGGTATTCAGAAACTTATTCATATACCCCTCATAGTTCGCCTCCTTACCATAGAAATGGTGGAAGAGATGTTTGGCAATCTCGTAATCCATAACAAGGATTATCTTATCAAAGCCAAACTTGTTACCATGAGGAATCTCCGAATAATAGGGATTATCAACCTGAGAGGACAAGACATTCATGATGCGGAAGAGATGAGCTGGATCTATTCTGTCCAAATCTTCAATAATCAAAACAGACTTAGCCATCATCTGTCCTAAAGACTTCTGGATAAGACAAGTAAAAGCATCGCATTCGCTGATACTACCCATCTTTCCATAGAATCCATTGAGGTAGTCATCTACTACATGAAGAACATCTTGCCCCTTATATTTCTTATGAATCGTAGAAGCAAGACCTTTCAATGACTCATACCCATCCTTCAATCCTTCTACTGGTATGATAGAAGCGATAAAATCACCTAACTTTAACAAAGACTCTTTGTTGCATACCGCATCAAATATCTTATCATACCCCTCTTTAAAGTCATATATACGATTATCCTTTATGAGTTGAAACAGAATATCACGCTTGATATACTCAATGACATCCCGATTCTCCTCAACCACGTAGTTTACAGGATGAAGAGTGATGAAATAGTAATCATTCTTCTTTTCATCATAGCTCTTGACGAACTTATCTAGAAAGTAAGACTTACCATCTCCAAACCTAGCAGAGAAGATGATTCTACTCTCATTCTCAAACAACTGCTTGAAGTCTTGAATATTTTGAGAAATATCAATTGTATCCATAAAAGATATAAGTTTACTTACACCTCATACAAGTCATAAGGAAAAGCATCTTCCTGACCTTTTCTTAGCTCATCCAGATTAGAAGGAAGAGATAAAGGAGTCATCATCATGCCTTCCTCAATTGTTTGCGCTACAGGATATTCATATCTTTTCGTACTATAATACCAATCATCATATTTTAGGAAATCAACTTTTGGTCTTAACAGTACAGCTGGTACACCATAAGACTCTGCTAAAATGATACCATGCAGAGAAGAAGAAATGATTTTCTCACAACTCAATAGTTTATGGATAAAATCCTTGTAATCAGCAGTACAAATATCTATAACTATCAAATCGTCTCTATCTGCTACAGGAATCACTTGATCTTTATGCATAACAACACCATACTTATACTTCTTTTCAACCTTGTCAGAAGGTGTATATATTTCTGGCATAAATATAGCAGGATCACCATATACGGCTGGAGCTTCAAAGCCATAATCGGCAAGATATGTTCTCGTAAAAGGACCACGAACAGAACGTATATCCAATCTACGACCATTCAAACGGTATCCTAAACGTGCATTTAAAATGCCACTTCCCCAAACAGTACCATCTTGAATGCCGGCAGTTATCACACTACCAACGGCAAAGAGATGTTTGATTCCATGCACTTTTTTATCTGGGTCTATTTTTCTCTTAGATAACAAATGATTCACAATAACAGGAGTTAATGTGTCACCAAGATTATCAGACTCCAACCAATAATCCAAATTTACTCTATCTTTCTTAGCAAAATTGGTAACATTGAATAGCATGAATCTATTACGAAAAGGAAATAATCCCTTCATAAGAATCTTCTTAGGACCTTCCCCTAAGATTTCCTTTATTTTCAGATTTAATTTATTTGTGTTCATTTCTCTTCTGTATTACATTGCAAAAATCAGTATAAATACCATCTTGTATTTTCTGAATCTGGTGATTTCTAAGACCACATCTCCAGGCTTTTTCCGCATATTCTTTTACTAAACTCGGTTGAGTAAGCAAACGATTGATTTGATCTTTTATCTTATGTATATCGGTCTCAACAATGGCAGCATCGTTATCTTTAAGATATCTGATAGACCCTGTATCACCGCCAAGTGCAAATATACAACGAGCATTATAGAAATAATCAACAAGTTTCGTTGAAAAAGAAAGTCTAAAGAATAATCTATCCTTCAAAGATGCCGGCTCTACATGAACCAAGACATCAGCCGATTTCATTGTAGGGAGCACATCTTTATTATCTACAGGAGGCATCAAATGAGAATCGCCAGAATTTAAAGCCTTTACCATAGCATCTGTTTTAGGAGACATTGAATAAACAAACATCTCTGCCTTTTTCCCAACCTGGTTCAGTTCATTAATAGCTTCTGCAATTTTACCTAATACTTGCCATCTACCAGAACCCAAGTTACCCATATAGACAAATTTCAAAGGAACAGTTGCATCCTTAATTTCAGGCATTTGACCAAATTCATATCCTTTATAAAGCACTTTGAATTCTTTGTTGAAATAACCGGCATACTCATCACACATAGTTTGCGTTATTCCATAAAGAAAACAACTCTGCTTAGCACATTTTCTAATAGCATGACGCTCTACAAATGTTTTAATCCAAAAGAAAGGAGAAAAAGATACCTTCTTTAAAGAATAATGGTCATCCCAAGGATATGTGACAAGAGGAATATTGAACTTTTGGCTAACATACCTCATTAAATTATTAGAAACAGGTACTCTACCTAAAGGACCAAAAATCAAATCTGGCTGAAAATCCGAAACAAATTTATCCAAAGCTTCAGATTTCCACTTACCCAATATTCCTATCATATCCTGAGCAAGAAGCATAGAATCCCATCGCATACTTCTAGCCTTATTATACCTCTTAGAAAAATCTTTTTTCTGACCTTTCACAGGATTAACTTCACATCCGATATCATCCCGAGCAAAAATGCTCTTAGCTAATTGCTTTTCTGATATATTGAAAAAACGTTCAACAATATCATTATCTGGAACATCCTCTCTGAAATAGATATTAGCAAACTCTATTCTGTCCTCCATACCTTTAAAAATATTAGAAAGAGTATTGCCCACACTAATATCATTGCTCCAAGGTAAATAAGTAACAACTAAAACCTTTATTTGCGGATTATTCATATTTGTTTATTTGTATTATTATTTACAAAAGCTTATTATATATAACTTCTGTTTCCTTTGCACATTTCTCCCACGTAAACTTACGAAGTTGCAAAACACCTTCCTCTTTCATTTTCTTTAGCTTTAATGAGTTTGAAAGCGTTTTATCTATGACACAAGCCATATCATCAGGGCTGTTTTTATCAAAATAACATGCAGCCTCTCCAGCAACTTCATGAAAACATAACAAATCACTAACTATACATGGACAAGAACATCTATATGCTTCAAGGATAGGAAATCCAAAACCTTCTCCTAACGAAGGATACACAAAAGCTTCAGCATTGCAATAAAGATTATTCATTTCCTCATCCGAAACAAATTTATGAAAAACACGCTTCTTTATGTTTAATTTTTCCATAATCAACATTTCTCTATCAGAAAATGGAGCACCTGTACAAATCAAATCGATACCACTTTTAAGCATGCTGAATCCTTTTAAAAAAGTTTCAAAATTTTTATACGCATTACGACCACCTATATATAACAAATAAGGTTGTTGATGCAGTCTATTTTGGTCACATATAATTAATTTTTGATCCATACCATGATATACGACTGAAATTTTATGTTCAGGGACATTGTGATATTTCATAAGATCAAGCTTTGTCTCTTGGCTAATAGCAATGATGACATCAGCCCGTTCACAAACTTTTTTTTCTTTTTTAATAACTATATCAGTTTTCGGAAGTAAGTAAGGAAACTTATCATGATTTAAATCATGCATTGTTATCACAACAGGCTTCTTTGTGTGACCGATAAAGTAAGGATTCACAAACAAAGGATGGAATATATCAAATTCCTCACGATGTAATGTTCCAACACTTTGCAATATATTTAAAAACTTGTAAATCTGATACTTACGATAAAAATGTTTGTCAGTTAAAAATGAATGAGATTTCCAATTTTTCTCTCCAAAATACACATTATCTGTCCAAATCTTTGGTAAGACTGGGATTGCATCCTTACTTAAATGACTTATTAGTTCTACAGCATATCTACTAACGCCTCCATATCGTTGTATAAATGCCTGATAATCATATAAAATTTTCATATATCTACTTAATTCTTTTTAAAAATAACATTCCTATTTTAGAAGGACAAAACAAATGGAAAAGCTTTACTGGATACTTTACATTCATACGTATACTAAACAATAACGTTGAGAACTTCATTCCTTTTATACACTCCTTATATTTCATATAATACTCTTTAAAAAGAGGATCCTCAAAATTGGTATATTTTTTCAGAGAATACATTAATACATCATTCATATGGCAATATATAAATGTTTTTACGGATTTACTTTCTTTATTTATTGCCAAATTCATTTTGTTTAAAATAAACACAAAAGATTCAAGATGTTTAAGTATTTTTCCAGGCTCATTTACTATAGAATTTTCACGATAACAATAAACATAAGTTGTTTCGTTACAAACATAAAAAGACTTAGCATAAAGTGCTAAATAGAAACTCCATAAGATATCTTCATGAATTAGCCCTTCTTGAAAATACAATCCATTTTTCTTTAAAAAATTCAAATTGCACAATTTATTCCAAGCCATAGATGGCCATTGATGCAAAAGAAACATCTTTTGAATATTATGACAGTATTCTCTACTAGATATGGGTAAAACATAAGAAGGAAGCCCATCTTTGTCTAATTCATAGTTGGCAATAACAAAATCATATTTTTTATTTAATAAAGGCTTACACAAGATATTTATACAATCCGGCGTAATTTCATCATCACTATCCAAAAAATAGACATAGTCACCTGTTGCATATCTTAAGCCAGTATTTCGTGCTGCCGAAAGTCCTAAATTTGCAGTGTGATGAATTAACTTAAAATCTATTTTCCCTTGGTATGATTTTATTATTTTCTCAATTATAGGAATACTACCATCAGGAGTTTTATCATCAACAATTATACACTCAATTTGTCCTTGATATCGTTGAGATATAACTGAACGAAGACAACGTTCTATATAATTTTCTACATTATAAACTGGGATAATTATCGATATTTTCATACTCTTTGCCATTTAATTTTTTTATATATTTTTATTATTCCAAAAGATATTATAAATGGAACAACATTACTATTAATAATATTCATATTTAATATCATAAAAAGAGAACACCAAAATACTATAATTATAGTAATTAGTTTTACTAGCAAATCATCTGACGTATTGTACTTTCTTTCAAAAAATAAAGCTAGCCAAAATAACAATATGGAATAAATTGGTGAAAAAAGCCATCCAAATTGAAATAAAGACATTGTTATATTTGGCATAATTAACTGCGGCCATGTTATGTCATGATATAAAGGTTCTGTAGGTTTTATTTTGTCTGCTCCAATCATTTTCGTAAAGAAAGGTACTGTATTGAAGCAATCAACAAACATTCTTTCTACAGACTTTTCATTCTCTTTTACATCGTTCACTCGTAATCCATTCGCTACAGGTCCAATACCTGCAAAATATTCATCAAAGGTCTCAGCCTTTAGATAAAAGCTCATTGTTTCTCCAATGCTTTTTTCTGTACTTTGAACAACAAAGAGTTTCAAGACTGATCCCAACACGATGGCTATCACAATAAAAAAAATAGTACCTTTTTTTATCGTTCTACTTTTTTCATGGAAAAAATTCATTAATATTATGCATCCAACAATTAAACCAATAATCATATTCCACCTGGAAACAGAGGACATACCTATGCCTGTACGTAATGTATATATAATACATAGTAATAAAGTTATCCAAAAGCTAATAGTACGATTTTTCATTTTATTCAAGCGAAAAATGATATACAAGAACAAACTAAGAAATCCAACACCTTTGAATACTTTATATATACCATTATGCTCAATTTTATCTCCAACAGAACCATCAATCAAACCTAAATCTTCTCTATTCTGAACCGAAAAAGTAAATAAAGAATTTCTATAATCAGCATTTGTAAAAAAAATAAAAAGCCACAACAATATAAACAAAAAAATGACATTGGTAATTTTTACATCCTTAAATGAATCATTTCTTGCTTCTTGTTTTATCATTAATCGATAAAATACACTCAAAGCTAATAATTCATAGGACATCAACCATGTTGCTGAATCATAATCTGCCCCTGTAACCACAAAACCATCATAATTTCTTTGACAAGCCCATAGTATTGGAACGACCAAATATCGACCAAATATAATTATATGAAAGACAGAACATGTAAAGCTAGAACATATTGCTTTCAGCGAAGGTCGCATTATAACAATAGCCAGAAAATAAGTTATAGGAAGCAAATATAAATAATGAACATTACATGAGGTTATTTTTAACCCACATGTCAAAACTAAAGAACAGATAGCAAAAAATAAAAATATCAAATAATTTTTAGCTAAGAATTCTATCTTCTTTTCTTTTACCATCACTTATAATTTTTAATTTTACATATATAATAAATCACTATAGAAAGTAAAAAACTAAGACACACAAGTTGATACTTAGACAATACTGAAAATATACGTGCAGTTTTAGGACTCTTTATATTTTTAAGTTCCTTATCATTCTGCATTTGGCGATACTTTTTTATATATTCATAATGTTGCTTATTTGTACGAAAGTCATAATCGAAAAGCAAGGATATTGTCAGCTTCTTTGAAAAAATTTCATTCAATTCATTTATATACAATGTATCCGCCTCCCTCTCACTCAATTTTTCATATTGACTTATATATATAGGAAAACTATCTTCATGATAATTCTTCATAATAATTGGATAACTATAAACATAATTACATTTAGATGAGTTTGATATTTTATCCACATAATGACAATATCTTATTATAAAATCCAAATCTTCCATATGCCTAATGTTTTCATTAAAAAGAAGACTATGAGATTTTATAATATCAAGTTTAAAAGCTTTACACCATAAGAAACCAAGTTGTGTCGATTTATACATATCCAAAATAAAGCGATTTAATCTCGCACCTACATATATACCATCTTGCTCGTATTTCTCAGCCAAGACATCATTTCTTCTTTCCCAATATCCTTGAGATAAGAGATCAACAGTATGGGGTTGCGATAAAAAATCATACAAAAAGTTTTCATGCACATAATCATCGGAATCACAAAATGTAACCCATTTTCCTACAGCATTATTTAATCCAACGTTTCTTGCAGAACTTACACCTCCATTTCTCTTATGAAAGACTTTTACTCGATTATCATTAAATGTATACTCATCACATATTTTCCCAGATTTATCCGTACTTCCATCATCAATAAGTAACACTTCAAAATCTTTAAAAGTTTGTATAAGAATGCTATCAATACATCGATGAAGATAATTCTCTACATTAAATACAGGAACTATTATACTTATCTTTGGATTATTATTCATTTTTTAGATATTTTTCTAAAAAAGAAAAAGATTTCTTTTTTAAGAGATTAAGTTTTGTATAAACGACATCGTAGTCAATATCCTTTAGATTCTCCGTGCTCATTCCAGTATCAACAAGTCTGTTCTCCAACCCAAACAACTCAAGCAAGGAGTTAAATCTCGACATACCTCTTTCTTTATTTCCAACCACAATAAATTGCTTTTTAAAAAGAATAGAGAAAACACAAGCATGAAAAGAATCTGTTACAACGAACTCTGCATCATAGAATCCCCTTAACCAAGCTTCAACAGATGGTTTTATGCGCTGGCATAATGGTTTCTTCTCATCGTGCTCGAATGGATTATTAACAGCGAATGGAACCAAATGCTTTTCTACAGCCACATTATTAATCAAGCTGTTGATTTCCTCTGTTGTATCCAGCACGTAATAAAGCAACGTTCCTTTACTTTTAGAGATATTAGCATTTTTGAACAAAGCTATATAATCTTCTATATCCAAAAGCATCGTTGGATCTAACACATGTTGTGCATTTATATCAAACTTTGTTTTACATAGCTTCATTCCATCAGCTTCTCTCGTTGAAACGGCATCAAACATAGAAAGTAATTGTCCACAATTTTTGGTTTGCTCTGCATTATACTCCCAATTATTTGTACCAAAAGATGCAGCATAAGCAATTCTCTTAATAGTCCAATTCTTAGTAAAATCCAAATAAGCATTTTCTATCTGCTGCCCCAACCACAAACCTGGAAAATAAACGACCCTCCATACCTGATCACTTCCAACCACTATTGCATCAAAATCTTCAGATTGAAGATTATAGAAACTGCGTATTTCTTTTCTATTGATATGTTTATCGATAAATGGCTGAATTTTTTTTGCGATAATAGGGCGAGTTTTATTATAATGACGCTCTATAAAAACTCTATCTATTTTACCAAAGATTTTCAAAATTGTTCGTTTTGTAAAGCTTAATGACATTTTCCAAAGTGGAGGCAAGAAACGTCTATTGGGTGTATCAAACACGACAACCTCATGTCCCATTCTTTCCAATACCGTTTGCAAGGCATAAGCCTGCAATATTCCTCCATAATTAGTATGGAGAGGTAATGTTAATATTCCTATTCTCATTCTTCATTTCCTCCTTCATTATTATTATTATCTCGATAAGTTCGATTAATTCCCTTTATAGATACCTTGAAACCATAATGTTTCAATCTACTTGATACGCTCCTAAAACTTACCTTACTAAAGAAAGGTATTTCAGGACGTTCTCCTTCCTCAAGATTATCCTTGGCTATGGCAAAAATAACCTCATATTCTGACGCAGAAATTGTATTTGTTTCTGGCACTTTAAAATTTTCACCCAATTGTCTATTTGCTTTTTGACGATATGCTAAATCAAAGAAATTCTCTGCTGAAACACATCCCTGGAAGAACAAATGACTAAGAATGCTTGAACCATTATACTTTTTTACGTGTATAAACTGTTTGTCACGAGAGTAAATATCACAAAATTCTATAGGGCTTCCACCTTGATAAACATTTCGCCTGTCCATCAAACAATATCTATCGGGGTACTCATTGCATACGGCAATATTATATTCTTTTTCATCCTTCCACGCATAATCCAGCATCGGTATATCAGACAACGTTGCATCCTCATAATACTGTTGTACTTTATGCACATAATCTTGATCAACCTCATACCATTTACCGTCATTCAAAAGATACTGATGTCCTTCAAAATTCAAGTCTGCGTACAAGCACCTATATACTGACCAATTTCTTACCGGAGTTTCTTCAGCATTTAAGCAAGTTACCTTTTTCTTTTTGATGTCATTTAGAGAAAGATTATTGCCATATTCTTCTTTAAGAACTGAAATAGACAAGTCATCATAAACAGTATCACTTTTCAACTTAAAGGATTCCAAAGAGTAATAATCTATTATCTCAGGTATAGATGTCCATATACGAGTAGTATTCGCTGAATTAAACTCTTCTAGCAGAAGTTGATCAAGACTTTCGATTAAGGACTTATCTTTAATCTCCTGTATTTGATTAATCCAATCGAAACCAGCATCACGATAATGATTACTTTTGTAAAGATGGTAACAATGCGTTAAGAAATTCTCTATTTCGTCATAACTTTTATCTGTAGAAACAGAAAGAGAATCTGCACCAGATATTGTGCCAGACAATTCCCCCTCAGAAGCCTTACCTGTCACAGACTTCAACATATCCCTATCGACATCAATATTAAAATTACGAATCTCAGCTAATGCACTCGACTGAATTCGGTTGTTCAGAGGTACAGCCTCCATACTATTTATGTCAATACTACGCAACTTATCTGCATCTACACTATTCAGTGTTGCAAGTAATCCGAATCGTTTTTCAACGACATTTGATTCCAGCAAAGATCTGACAAAGCCAAAACAAACAGCAAATATACGATGTACATTTTCACCTACATCTATTTGATATAAGATAACTGCAGACACACTTTTACCTTGTAAAGACTCTAAACCAACATATTCACCTTTAAGAAAGCTATTCACCCACTTAGGACTGACAGGTTGATTATTCTTATAATACAGAATCAATCCGTTAGCCAAAGTAAGCGAAGGTATATCAGTCTTTAAAACCCGGTTTATTGGTATCCCTTCTTTTATTAATGATATTGACAATTTTGTTTTTGCCATATATATTCCTCCTAAAAAAATTTCTGTGAATTCTCTTTATTTGAAAACCAACCATTTGCAATAACCCGTTTTTATCTCCTTCTTTCACCAACAATCACTCCCAATACTTCTGGTATCAACTTTTGCAACATCCAATATATCCCTATGCATATACCGACACAAAGCAAAGGTGCGGAAAGATAGCTAAAAGTCATTACGTACCAAGTATCACCCATTGGCATCACTTTATTAATTATTGTGATTACATAGCCTAAAATAAATGGATGAAGGGCGTAGATGAAGAAGGATGTTCTTGCCAACTTCTTGTTGATGCCATAAAGCTTCGGATACTTGCATAATGTTGATGCCAATAGGATGAGGGCAAAACTCTGGAAGATAACCAACCATGGATGAATCATCCTCGAAGTCTCGTTCCCCATCGCTGAACCTGAACAGGTCTGATATATCATCAACAATATTGCTACCGGACATATCAAATGTCTCCATTTCCATAATGCTTCCGTGAAATCCAGTTTTTTGAGAGCGAAGTAAGCTCCTATGCTAAAGAACAAACTTGCACAAGCTAATGTTCCACTAATCAATGAGCACTTGATATCAAATGTATATATCGCAAGCTGCAATATGATAAAAACGAAGTTTATCTTCTTGATGAGCCAATAGATAGCAGGTGATATAACGACCATAATAATCAGGTCTCTCATATACCAGAATGGCAAAAGTACCGGTCCGCTATTGTGAGTCTCAATACCTAGCCAAGTGGTTCTTTCTTCCCAAATACTACTATCCCATAACATGTGTAGATATCCGTTGTTTTGGAAATAGTCTAAGATACCTACCCATGGCTTTCCATGTTATAGGATTCCGCCTACCTTGAACATCAATGTCCAAAGAATAAGCAAAACGATCCATGAGAAATATGGTATTACCAAACTATGCCATCGTTTCCGTAATTTAGAGATGTAAACTGTCTTATTATATTCGTCTACCTTCAGGAACAGGAGATAGCCTGATATGATAAAGAAAATGGGCACTGCACTTCTGGCTATTACTACCGAAAAGAACAGTCGGATATAATCATAGACAGCCAATCCTGTTAAACCACTGGCATGAAGCTCTGAAACATCAATATCTGCTCCAAAACAATGAACGAATACTACAAGTATGGCGAGAGGGAATCGCAACATGTTGATACTCTCAGAGTACCCCCCCCGAATCGAATTATTTAACATATTTTCAAGTCTTTAAGTACTCTTCTTGTGAAGAGTTTTCTGCCTTTTTTATTAAGGAAGAAACTATTAAAGAAGAGTTCGTCATTGAACCTAAACTCACTATCCTTACTATAGTCTAAAGTTAAAACTACACGATTAACTTCTTTCAAATATCCGTAAATATATGTTTCTTCAAACTTAGGAGTATAATATTTAGCAAGATGCTCTGTAACTGGCGGTATGACATATACAGGTTTATAGCCTCTTTCTGTACAGAAGTCTATGAGTGTCTGCATCAATTTAATTCTATATGCTCTTCCTTCTTCGTTCTCTCTCGTAAGAGGAGCGTCAAAATCAGAAATACCAAACTGTTTTTTCCATCCATCAATCCAACGCTTAGCATCCTTCTCCAATTCACTATTCTTCATTGGATTATATTCTAATTGTGTTTCCGGACGAAGTCCACATTTCTTATCACTTCCTATGAAATATTTTATAAGCGCTTTGAATGCCTGCTTCTTAAATAGGATAGGATAGTTTGCATATCGCTGCGCTTCTTTGAACATATAAGGTTGAATAGGTTCACCCTGTATATCAAATTTAACATACTTCATAGCATCCATGAGACCTGTATTTTTATTAAGACCAGTGAATGGCATTATTGTGATGAGAACATAACCACCTCGTTTCAAAATGCTATGAAAGTGGCGAAGAAGATTATAATCTTCGAGTAAAGTCTGTGGTTGTTGAGCCCAATTCATTGCTTTTACATTCAAGTCTGCATAATAGAAAGCCCACTTACCACCACTACTACCTAAATTTACGACATCAAAGTTTCGTTCATCATGCTCTCGATACCATACATTATCAGGATAAATTTCATGATTAGGATCCAAGAACATTGACTTATACCAATTAGTCTTGTACAAAATCTTACATCCTGTAAAAACTCTAATTGCTTTTTTGATAACTCTTTTAATAAAACTCATATATGTTCATTTTTAATAACCAGGGCAACTGGTAGATTCAATATGATACTTATAATCCTCATCCAACGAAGCCACTTTCTTCATCTCATCTTCAGACAAAGAGAAATCGAAGATATCAAAATTCTCTGCAAGTCGCTTCGGTTTTAATGACTTAAAAACAGGAACCGTATGATTTTGTATATGCCATCTAAGAATAACTTGCCCTACAGACTTCCTATGCTTTTCTGCTATTTCCTTCAACATATCATTTTCCCTAATTTTTGGAATCATTCGGCATAGTGGAGAATAAGCTTGGATCGCAATATTTCGTTCTTTTAAATAAGAAACAATATCTTCAGCTGTACGCATAGGGTGAAGTTCCATCTGTACGCAATGCGGCATAATTTCAACACCTTCATTAAAAAGATGCTCAAAATGACGAATTCGATAGTTTGCCATACCGATGGCTCTTACTTTACCACTCTTATACACCTTCTCCATCTTGTGCCACGTATCAACATAATGGTCAGGATAAGGCCAATGCATAAGCCAAAGGTCTATGTAATCTGTTTGCAAGTTTGTAAGCGACATATCTACCTGTTCTTCTATGTTACCTAATGCTTGCTGGCTGTTTCCAATTTTTGTCGTAATGAAAATATCCTCACGTTTCACCCCTTGCTCTTTTAAGCATTCTTTCATCACTTGACCTACGACGTCTTCGTTACCATAGTCACGTGCGGTATCGAATGCTCTAAAACCTAACTTAAGCCCTGCTGTCACTAGCTTTTTCATGACAGGATAATCCATCCAATTTGTTGTTTCTACGATTGGGGGCATCTCCACTCCATTGCTTAATAAGATGTTGTTCATTTTATTTTATTTGAAATTAAAGTCATAAGTTTTTTCCTCATCTCTTTGTCCATTCCTAAGGTCAGTACAGAAACTGCTATAAATATCGTCGTCATCACACCTGTTAATAACAAGCGGACAAAAGAAGGTTCCATAAATTTATCAAAAAATAAAAATGGAATAATAGCAGAAACACATGATATCATCAAACATCTTCCATGCACATGGAACAGATATGAAGATATTGAATATGTAACATATTTCTTTAAGATAAGAATACTTGCAATTTCCGAAACAAACATTGTTATATTAGCAGCCCAAAACACTGCTTCTGGTGCCATTCCTAATTTCAAGAATAAATATGCTAATGGAAATGCGGCACATAAAATTCCTCCAATAGCCATATTGATAAGCTTCAAATGACCTGTGGCATGAAACACGGTAGTTCTTGGTGTCTTTAATGTCTGGATTAAACATAAAACTAACACCAGATTAAGAAAACTTACGGTATGTTCTGGATACTTACCCAACCATAATTTTAATATATAATCGGCCTCAAGCATAATAGGAAAAGAAATCATCCACATCAAGTAATATGAAAAACAACTGCTATTCACAACCAATTTCATCATACCCTTTACGTCTCCTTGAGCATATGACTTGATGATTTGGGGTCTAACTGCCGTCATAAAGTTATTAGAAAACTGCGTAACAGCACCCTGCACCTGATAGGCCACTCCACGTGCAGCATTCACTACAGGTCCAAAGAAAACATTCAACAACAAATTCAGCCCCTGTCCCTGCGCTAAGACTGAAATATTTCCTATCAAATCAGAGCCGGCATATCCAAACATCTCTTTATATAATCCTTTATCCTTATAAAGCTTCAAGGAACTTTCCTTATAATTTCTAGAACAATATATACGATAAAAAAATATAATAGATACTTGAATTAAACAGAGCAGGGCTGCATAAAATACCAATTTATCAAAAGGCGAGATTATTAACAAATAAACCACTAATAATTTACATAGCACTTCCACAATTCCAACCCAAGCATAGATTTTCATATTCTCATGAGCAATGATCGTTGCATTATATGGAACTTGTGTTAGTGTAAAAAAACAGGTAAGAATAGATATTTGATATACCCAAAATGCCGCAAACATACGATATTCAGGGATTGTCATCTTTTCATAAAAGAACCAAAGACCTATTGTTTCTGCCAATAATATAACAAGCACACCTATTAAAAGATGTATTAGGAACGCAACATTAAAAACCTGATTTAACCGTTCATAGTTTTTCTTACCTAATTCAAATGTTATATAGCGAGAAGTGGCAGCACCCAATGAACCATTTAAGAATGTAAACATCGTAACAATACCGCCGACAACATTATAGATACCAAAATCTTCTATTCCTAAAGTTTTAAGAACAACACGTGATGTATAGAGCGAAACGCCCATTATCAGCATCATTCTGAAATACAGGAACATCGTATTCTTTGCTATTCGTTTGTTATTTGCCATATTTTCTTTTTTCATTATGGTCTCCAATAAACATTTTCAGCAATCACCTTAGCAGGATTACCAGAAGCAATGCAATGAGCAGGGATATTAGTTGTAACAACACTATTGGCAGAAATAATAGCCCCCTCACCAATTGTTACACCCTTGGTAATACTAACGTTTGAGCAAATCCATACATGGTCACCAATTATTACCGGTGCCTTGTCTTTGTATCCCTTAATGATGACATGATGACCGCCATTGTTATCTCGTATCCAAACATCACGTCCTATATGAACATCATCTCCCAATACGATCTTCTCTGAACAAACTATATTCAAGCCAATATTGGTAGCACAACTACCTATTAACAACTGTGCGCCCTTGAATACCTGCACATCACTATCATACTTAAAATAAGAATGACCTTTACCAAAACTCAGTTTGGCACTATCCTCTACCAAAAGTCGGAACTCACCCTTACTACCACGTGTTCGTTTCTGATTAAGACTTACCTGACCACCAACTTCAATATTTGCAGTCTTGGCGATATCTATGGCACAATGAGAAAGGACATTGAAGACTTTTCCTTCTAACAGGTTGCTATGGATATTCTTTCTACAGTAATTCCAATAGAAGATACGGAGTAACTGCATTGGGTTCTTCTTATTGTGATAAATGACACGAAGGATATTCTTAACCTTACGCTTAGCAGAAATCTTGTCATTACTCTCGTACGGGAAGTATTTTGCTGCACATTTATCAAATGGCATTTCATCAAGTGCCTTAAAGAATTCATCTCGATTGATATTGGCAGGGTAAGGAAGCTTACCACCCATAATAGCAGTGCTATTACCTGGAACAATATCCTTCAACGCAAACTCTTTAACAACTAACTTATCCTTAATCTTATCAAAGTATTCCAAACCTTTCTTAGAATTAATCATGATAAGAGAGGTTCCCAAGTTCTGTTCCAAAGAAGGATCTACCTGTCCGATTCCCCAGAAATCACCAAGAGTAATGTCACTCATACGTGGAATCCCCTTGAACTTACATTCATAACAAGAAGGTCGCTCAAAGACATTATCGTGATATCCACGGCGATAATCATCCTCATGACCTTCGCCATAATATGCCTGACCATTCTCGAAAGTTATCTTTCTAGCCAGACTATGCCAACCATGATCCTTGTTTTTGTCCTTAATAGATACTATCTTAGAACCATATCGAGCTTCCAAAGACTCCTTGTATTTCTCAAAGACCTTTGGAGAGTTCGTTGCACGACAAAGGAAATCAACAATGATAAGATTATCGTAATCCTTACGAAGGAAGCTTCGCAAAGCAGCCATCTGACAAGGTGAACCACAGGCTAAAACTTTTTCGCCAGCAATCAGCAACTGCTTGATCTGCTTATACAGACCTTCCGCATTACTTTGTACATACTTGGAACTACGAAGGCGCTTCAAATCTTTCTTGTCATTAGAAATGAAGTTGAATACCTTCAAGTCATCTGTATAGATGGCACCACTAACATATCCCTTCTGTTTATACATGGCTTGTGCAAGAAGAGTAAAGATACCACCAGATGTACTATCAAAGCGAATAACAATATCCTTGTTATAACCACCAAAAACCTTTGGCTCAGACAAATCATTATGCTTCAACTTGTCGATGTTGATCATCGGACAAATTTTCTCGCAAAGATGACAATCAGTACACTTTTCTTTATCAACCTCAGGATACCAGAATCCTTCATGGTCTGTACGGAAAGTAATCGCCTGCGCATGGCACACGTCACCACAAGCATGGCAACCACAACAATCTTTTTTATTCTTTATATCAATCATTTTAATAAACCTCGTTGAATTTTTCCATTCTGAGTCTTTGGTATTTCATCTATCCATTCATAGTGAACAGGAAGTTTATAAGACTCAAGTTTACCGTTCAGTTGGTTTTTAATATCATCAAAAGTAATGTCACTACCTTTGTCTTTCACGATGAATGCCTTAACAACCTCGCCAAGAACACCTTCCTCATCTGACACGCCAATACAAGCGCTATCAGCTATACCAGGAATCTTGAACAACTGCTCTTCTACTTCTATAGGACTTACCTTTTTACCACCGACATTAATCAGTTCTTTCTTTCTGCTTATTAAATAAATATATCCTTCTTCAGTCTTATATCCCCAATCACCAGTACGGAAATAATCACCAAAGAAAGATTCCTCTATTGGCAAATCAAGATATCCATGAGTTACATGATCACCCTTTACGCAGATTTCACCTTCTTGATTTACACCACATTCCTCTCCATTTTCATCCAACACCTTGATATCTGTATTTGGTGAAGCCTTTCCTACAGAATCTAAATGTGCCTTATCCTGATGAAATTCCATGAAAGCAGAACGAGAAGCCTCAGTCAAGCCATAGTGCATACATACTCTGGTATGAGGAAGCAGATCGGCAAGTTCCTGCTTCTCATCCTTAGAGAAGAAGGCACTGCCCATTTCTATATATCGAAGCTGATCTTTGAAATCACCCAGTTTATCGCCTGTAAGTTTTTTGAGGTATCTCCAACTGGCAGGAACCATTGTGAAACCTGTTACATGGTCTTCCTCCATCGTGCGATATATCTTCTTTACATTGGCAAAGCTACCGAGCAGGATTAATGTCGCTCCCTTAGACAGACAGCATCTTACTCTACCCAAGCCAAAGGAGTGGCTGACTGGAAGAGCAAGAAGTTCGACATCTTCCAGTGAATTACCAATAAACTCATTGATATTTCTTGCTGCAGCAGCCTCATTATCATAAGTCAAAGGTACCCCTTTAGGTTTACCTGTAGTACCTGTTGTAAAAAGAATGTCTGCAACTTCATTTCCATCAGAAAACAAAGGTGTAGAGAAATCAGCAGTTAACTCTGCAAAGTCTTTCAATTTAGCCTTAGCAACCTCCTGCTCGCTTTCATCAAAACCAACCAGAAGATTAGCATGCGTTTGCTTCACAATATAATCCAATCTAGTAGGATTCGTAGCAGCATCAATAGGAACTACCTTTAATCCAGCTAAGTGTGCACCAAAATATGCATACACAAACTCTATCTGCTTACCGGCTGCAAGGATAACAACATTTCCTTCGTTTTGTGATAATTGAGATTTGAAATAATCTCTTACTCCCAATATGCGTTGACATAACTGAAGATATGTTGCAGATTTCTTTCCACTCTTTACAGCTACCTTATCGGGCTGCACGGCCGCCCACTGCCATATTTGTTTTTCGATACTTTCTAACATATAAATTATCCTTTGTGTTATATATTTCTATTGTATCGTCTCTCTTGTGTTCTTTGAACTCTAAGATATATTATTCTGTCAAATCCTCAATGAGACTAACAATATCTGACACATCCTCCAAGTCCATAATCATATCAGATGTAATCTTCACATTAAATTCCTTTTCCAACTGAGAGATAATCTCTACATTATGTAGAGAATCCCACTCATCAGGCTCACCGATTTCGGTATCCATATCGATTTCTGTTGTTGGTACATTAAGTACACGTGCTATCAATTCTATTACTTTTTCTTCCATAATTTATTTCGTATTAAATATTTTACTATTTTTATACCCTTGAGCCACACTTTCTTAAACTTCTATCTAAGACGGTACTGAGGTATCCTCACTGCTTTCAATTTCGATAATAGCAAATTAATCGCAGTTTTTTTATTTTCCAAACTCCTTAATTCTCTGTTCCTCTTTCAATGAGCAAACAAGTAGCTGTCCGTGTTTCTCGGCTACAATATAGCCATCCAAGCCTTGAACTACCACCTTGCTTTCATCGGCTGCATGAACCACACAGTTCTTGCATTCATACAAGCGGATGTCTTTGCCGACCTTGGCATTGCCTGCCTTATCCTGTGGAAGCAGGGTTCGGAGGCTGCCCCAGCTGCCTAAATCACTCCAGCCGAACTCGGCTGGCAAAGTATAGATTTCCTTCGACTTCTCCATCACGGCATAGTCAATGCTTATCTTCTCGCAGGTTGGGAAGAGTTTGCCGACTACCTCTTTCTCCTGTTCGGTATAGAAAGAAGGTGCCATCTCATCCATGATGCTGGCAAGATTTGGCTGGAAAGTTCGGATTGCCTTGCTGATGGTATCGATGTTCCATACGAAGATTCCGGCATTCCAATAGTAATTGCCGGCAGCAAGGTATTGCTCGGCTGTCTCCAGATTTGGCTTTTCCTTGAAAGCCTCAACCTTGTAGATTTCATCTACGGATGTTGGCTCTGCTGCGGCGATATAGCCATAGCCTGTTTCCGGGCGGCTTGGCTTAATACCGATGGTCACGATGGCGTTCTTATCAGAAGTATAGCTCAATGCTTTGCTGAGCACTCGCTGATACTCCGAGGTATTAATGACGAGAGCATCGGATGGTGTCACCACGATGTTGGCATCAGGATGCTTCTTCTGGATTTTCCAACAGGCATAAGCAATACATGGAGCGGTATTGCGAGCCTCCGGCTCTGCTAATATGTTATCGACTGGCATGTCAGGGATTTGCTCCTTGACAATGCGAATGTATTTCTCGTTTGTCACTACCCACATGTTTTCGACAGGACAGATTGGCTTCAATCTATCTACTGTCAATTGAATGAGGGAACGACCCACACCCATCACATCTATGAACTGCTTTGGGTAATCGGGGGTTGACATTGGCCAGAAGCGGCTGCCTACGCCGCCGGCCATAATAATAATTTGTATGTCGTGCATTAATCTTGTTCTTTAAATAATAAAGATTTCTAAAATCATCCCGTCCTTCTTTACCATTAAAGAAGGCTCCTCCTTTCTCACCAAGCCTCTCTTCCCTCAGGAACGAGAGGATGTAACCGCCCTTAGTGCTGTTTTAGCCCCACCTGTCCCTCCCCAGCGGGAGGGTCCTTACCCTAGTACCCAAGCCCTAAATCCCTACCATAGGGATTAGGGATGTAACCGCCCTACTCGGTGCTCAGAACCGCTACGCTCTAAGGTTGGCAGACCATCAAAGGTCTGCGCCAGATAGTGCGGGATGGGACCGCATGGGAAGCGATGCCCCAACCTATACCACATGATGTTCTACATTAGTTTACATTATTAGCTTCTCGCAACTTATTGATTACTATCATTCTCTTTCAATGTCTGGTTGCAAATATATATATACTGAATGATGATAATATCATTAAGATGCCAAAGAACCAAAATTTTATATTATCATGCTTTCCCCTAACAGCAAAATAGCCCAAACAGACAAAGACTATCAATATACAGCCCAATGCAACAACATACTCCATTTTGTCTGCAATAGAAACTTTTGCATTATTTCCTATAAATATAGATAACAAACCAACAAGGAATGTGGTTATTGTAATAAACAGTCCCATCTGCTCCATGTTCTTACGCTCCATATTGCTAATTTTCTCTTGTGCTTCTTGTATAGACAAAATATCTTCATATCGTTCAATTTCGCTTTCCAGCATTGAGCATTCCCAATCTAATTGGTCTCTTTTCTTATAAATCTCATCGAATTTCAATGGACGACTAAACGATGAAGGATGAAATAACTTATATTCATTATTAATTTCAGTACATTCATTAAATGTTAGCTGAAAAGCATAGCATTGATTTTGTTTACTCCATTCTATTTTGTCGTGAAAAAATTCATTCCATTGTTTAACACAATCCATTTTCTCTATCAAGATACTCTTGTCAACCCTATTGACAATATCTTCTTTTATAGATTTGATGGTATATTCTATGGCCTTTTGATATGGATGATAATTATATATCATGCACATATTTTGAATTGCAATAATTTTATCCAAACATATTCTTATGTCTTTGAAAGAAAATATTTTTGGGCATTTACACTTTAATGAAAATAGACAATTATACATATAAACCCGAACAGACCGAAGAGCATATTTATTAAATTCATAGAACATATTTTTTTCTTTCTCTTCATAGAAAAGTTCATAATCTTTTAATAAATTTTCAGCCTGTGTCACATTCTTTGTCACTTTAGTATAATATCTCATCAGCAGGACCATCTGACCTAATTTAGCCCATCGCTTATTAGGATGACTTTGCCACTGATAAACGTCCTCTTCTAATACATATTTTTCAGGATTAATAAATTTTAGATAATTTGAATACACGTCATTAGCAGACAGGTCTATCCCTTTTGGAGCAACTACTGAATTTTTAAAATTAAACTGATACTCTATTCGCATATTTTTTGCAAAATGAGAAAGTTTTAAAAGTAAAATATCTATCTCTGAAATTGCTAAATCAACATTTTTCTTTGAATCACTATCAACAATATTACTTTTTGCTTTTTCCAAATGCTCTTTGCAGATAAGAAGGTCTCTAATTTTTCTTTTATCGTATGAAAAACGATATTCAAATAACCAAATATCTATTATAGTATCGAGTAATGTTAACCATGAATTCCTTTTAGAAGAGGGTTTTTCAACTTCTATAAAATTCCATATTCTTTTTCGAGAAACTTTTTTTTCATATATCTCAGAAGTGATATAGATATAGAACTTTGTCAACATGATTGCAGACTTTAGTTCTATCAGCAATTGCTGATAATCATTCTGCAAAGATTTTTTTTGCTTATTATCACCAGTTTCAACTATTTCATATGTACATTTATCCAATAAACTATCTATGCCATCTGTAGGGAAACGTAAATGATCTCCTTGCATTACCAAATTACTAAAAAGGACAAACAATTTACTCTCTGCATCCGATATTTTACCCTTGCCTAAGAAAAAGCTTTTTCTACTTTTTTCTTCATCTGACCATTCTAATGAGTCTATCCAACCATCAGGAAATAAACTTTTAAAAAGTTCATTAACCTTTTCTATTAAAGAAATAGCACGTTTTTTAGTCATAGCATTTTTTACTCTCTATAATTTCCAATGACGTCATTTTTTCTCTGTTATGACCGCACAACTTTGCATATTGCATTGCAATTTGCCAAACCGTCCATTTATGCGTCAACTCAACTAAATCAAATACAGGCATCGTCAAATACTTTCGATCATTTTTTATAAAGTTGTCCACTGCTTCGTCAATCCATTTCCTAGATCTACTTGATATTGAAATAAACACAGAAGGTTCAAATTTACTATAGATGCATTCATTACCATTAAAACTGATATGTTGAAAAATCTTATTGTTTTTCATTGCATCATAGATGTCAATTTCTACAGGACCATATGGAAGAGCATAGAATTGATTAAATATATTCAACAACTTGCGATTTGTATTCTCAACATTCCAAGCACATACAAGAAAAAGGATTTTCTGGAGACGCAATTTTGTAAAAGCAGGTACCTTCTCATTCCCTTTCTCTATATCTTTCTTCCATTCATCCAAACGGAATACTAAATATTCAAATAATAAATTTTTATCCATAATTTGTTTCCTTTGTAAACATCCACCCTATTAGAGGCTGAAAACTTATATACTTTTTTACTTTTATATATAAGGCACTGCCCATTGTAACAGAAGGGACTTCCGTATATTGTAAGCATCCAACCCCTATGACAATACAACTCCATCACCAGTGTTTACTGGGGATACAGAGTATTTTAAGAAATTGGACTTTTCTGATTTTTAAACAGGTTTAACTAAAAGTGCCTCTTTCTTCAAAGCTCTTTTCCACCAAAAAATTGACCTAAGGCGGACATCATGCGGAGCTGCTTGGCAGATGGGGCTTTGACGCCTTTTTTTGCCATATCCAAATAGAAGTTGAGACTGGTGGTTAAGGCTTTGGTTAACTCTGATGGCATCAGCATATGCCATTCCTGGTTCTCCTTATCCTCGTAGGTTGCTACCAAGAATAGCTGCTGAAGCTTGTACTGGGTCTTGCGCATCTTGCGTACTACGTAGGTGTTGGCATCGCCTTTTACAAACTCATCTACCATCTGGAGTTCCTGCTTGTTCAAACGGCTCAAGATTTCTATTGGATTATCCAACATCTCCTGGGCTATTCGCCTAGCAGTCTCATCTTTCTTCAAGTTGGGACTGACGTATAGGTCGAGCTTGTCACATGCTTTCAGCATATTGACTTTCGTTGTGCTATTGAGTAGCTGAACCAAGCGGATGCTATCAGCCGTGAAGTTCTTATTTGGAATTACAATCATAACATTATAATGTTTCTTGTCCCCATACTGCTACCAGACGGTCTTTCCAGAGTTTCAGAGGACAATGGGAATTGAGTTCTACATATAGTTTATTGACAGTATCTAGGAACTTGTCTAGACCTAACTCTACCAACGGATGGAAAGGAAGGTAAGTTGGAGCGAGATTGCGATAATCTACGTTCTCGATATCCATTCCTAAGCCCATGGTTTGACCGGAATTGGCAGACATAACAAATATATTGTCGGGATGCTCGCTTTGCCATATCTGGACAAAGGTTGGGCACGGACGCTTCATTATACCAAAGAAATGCTCCTGGTCTTTGATGCTTGAAAGATGCAAAAAGTAATCACCCCAATCGGCATAAAGAGTAACGGAGTTTTCTCCGCCCAACATCAAATAGACATGGGCATAGTAGGTTTTGCCGGATGGTGTCTTGGTCTTGTAGATGATCTCAACATCGTCTTTATGATAGACGAGGGTGCGGGAGCTACCTAAAAAGAAGGTTGCTCCTGGCTTTATGGAGAAATAAGATTTCATGATTTTATATTTGGTTCCTCATTGCAGTATCGCTCTGCACTTGTCGTCGCTCGAATGAGGAATATTATTTTTATTCTACTTTTGAGAGGATTACCTCTGGAGAGGTACCCATCAGGGTTATGGCAGAAATTTTATGACCGCCATTGACCATATGTTCCAAAATGGAACAAAAGAGCAATGCTCTATTTGCTAAAACCATCAAGCACGTCTTGCTTGATTCTCTTAGCCACATCCAATTGTTCTTCGCGAACCATTATATGAATATACATATCGTTACCACAAGCATCAATGCAAATTGGTAAATCAACAACATTCATATCTAATAACCCTTGAAGCTTATGAAACAAACTTGTAAAAAGTCTGTTACGATAATACTGTACCGAAAAGCCTTCTGCCTTTTTGCGAGCATTCATCGGAACATCGGCTATATCATCGCATACATAATACAATATCGCATTGTCATGAGACCTGAAGAAGCTATAAATTTGATTAGAGATAAGTGATAAATCCCGAATCCCTGTCACATGTTTATAACTACCTACTCTGTTGAGATATATTCCCCATACCTCAACATCTGACTTTTCTAAGGCGGAAATTATTTCGGATGACAAAAATCTCGCTCCATCATTCAGAATTCGCACGATATATATATCACCCGTTTTGCTTGTAAATCTATATTCAAATGCATCCATTACATAGCAATTTCACAAACCTCACAACCTCGTTTTGCCATATCTTGCAGCTGAGCTGCCTTATATGCCTTCATACGCTTCACCCACTCTGCTACCTTTGGGGAATCGCTTTTAATAACTAATGTTTCTTTTATTTCTATCATTGTATAACCTCCTATAATAAAGACTGCTGCAAAGATACTACTTTCTGACGTAAACACCAAGGAATTAAGAGAAAAAAATACATTTGTTAACCTATGCTTGGCTTAGGGCTAAACATCACAATACACAAAAAGATTCTGCTTCCTTATCTGCTTTTTTCCTTCTATGTTCATAACGTAAGCTTCGTATGAATTATTGTATTTTTTTGCCCCACCTGTCCCTCCCCAGCGGGAGGGTCCTTACCCTATACCCAAGCCCTAAATCCCGACCATAGGGATTAGGGATGTAACCGCCCTCCGGTGCTCGGAACCGCTACGCTATAGGGTTGGCGGGGCATCAAAGCCCTCGCCAGGTTGTGCGGGATGGGACCGCCAGGCTATGCTTCCTTCATTTCCCGAATGAAATCATCAACATCCTGAAGCTTTTTACCTTGCAATTTAGCAAGTTTTACCTCTTGCAAGGCCCGTGACAAGCTTTCCTTGACATAAGCCTTCTGCGTATCATCTATTGTAACTAATATCTGTTCCATATCCTATCTTCTTTTTATTAAAATGATGGTGCAAATATAAGGGTTTTCTTTGAAACTACCAAACTTTTGGGGGAGTTTTTGCTTCATGCAGAAAAGTCCCACAGATTTCAGATTTGTTCTTCGGGAATATGACCTTGTCAAATTTTGTTTTTAAATTATCGCGATTTCCACATTTTCAATCTAGATGGCTGCGAGGACCTAATTCCATCGAGTTTATATCGTATTCTATGCTCTTTGCAGAACGAATGACCTATAGTTGTACGACCGTATGGCTGCAGTTGTACAACTATATAGGCTATGGTCGTACAACTCTGGAGCTATGGTTGTACAACTATAAGGGTCTTAGTTGTACAACTACAGAATTCTGATTTTTTGAAGAAATTCAAAAATCTGAATAACAAGCTGACTTACTGCTAATTACATTTCTTTTTCATATTTTCAATATTCTTGCCGAAATATTTTCGAATCAGAAATACTGGAATTTTAAAGAGTTTTCATCAGAAATTTGTAAGAAATAATCCTTTTGAGTTTCAAAACCTCTCGAGCGGAAATGGAAATTCCATCCGCTCAAGAGGAATCATATTCTATATTCGTTTCATAAACCAAGCAATGACTTGATTTGCCTTATATACTACCACACATTACGAAACGCAAAGCATTTTATGGCAAATTACTTGATTGGCAAACCGTTTCCCTGTTGATGCTCCATCTCTTGAAGAGCCTTTTTTACAAGTTCTTTGCGGGGTGGGAATGCAGCTCTCATTACATTGGCCAGAGCCTGATTCAGCAATTTGAGCTCTTGATTTACATCTTCGGTCGTATTAAACTCAGTCCATACTGAAATCATTAAGTTGGAAAACATCTGTTGAACAGAACCGTAGGTCAAACTTTCGTCTGGCGGATCAGCATAAAGCTTTGCTAATGTTCTTCCATTGACGCCGAGTAAAACTGCGAACTTTCTCTGAGAAGGAATACCCCATCTTGTCTGAATTCGGCGAATCTCTTTTGCAGCTGTGGTTAACCAACTATCCGCCTTAACTTTTACGGATATTCGGTTCATTAGGCAAACGCAGATTGGTCTCTATTTTCTCATATCGACCCATCTTGTTGCCAACAAACCTTAATAATATCCTAAAAAGTGTAAACCATGCTGCACTCTATAGAGTACAGCACAGGAATTCCAAGATTATCTACTTTTGCAAGCGAAATCAGAATTGATTTTTTAATTCATATATATTAATGTATTAAACTCACTGAATATGAAAGCAATGTATAAAAGCGAACTGGCTGCTTATGCCGGAGTGACAACCAGGACACTGAGAAGATGGCTGAAACCTTATCAGCAGCAACTGGCGGAACTTGGGATGAAACCAAAGGATCAGATCGTGAAACCTTCGGCCGTTAAGTTCATCTGCGAGACACTGTGTATCGATATATACCCATGACGGACAGGACGCTTTTGCAATGTTGTACCTTTGCAACGTCAATCAGAACAAACGGAATTGCTAATCTCTTTGGACTGACGATGACATAACTTGAGTATTAATCTTTTAAATGTTTTCAATTATGAGTAAGAGTTACAAAGTTTCAAAGAAGACCATGAACATGGGTCCTAAAGAGGGTAAAACCGTGTATAGCGTTCGCCCTTTCAGTTACGGTACATTGACTACCAAGGACATTGCGAACCAAATCGCAATGGAGTCTACGGCAACTCCTGCCGACGTGATGGCGGTACTCGACCGCTATACCTACTACGTGAAGGAGAACCTGAAGAAGGGTTACGACATCGAACTGTTCGGCTTCGGCAAGCTCTATCTCCGTTTCCTCACCGGTAAGGCTGTGGAGAACGAGAAGGATGCGAATGCCAAACTCGTGAAGAGTATCCTTCCTGCCTTCCGACCATCGTACTACCTCTTGAAGAACGGTAGCCGTGTTTACAACCTGATTCCTGATTCTATCGAACTCGTCAAGTACGGTGATGAGAAGAAGGACAAGCCTACTGGCGGTACTACCGATGGGGAGAAGAAGCCTACTACAGGCGACTCTACGAATGGCGGTGAGAACACTGGTGGTGAGAGCACTGGTGGTGAGAACACTGGCGGCAGCGAGAATACTGGCGGTACAGGTTCAGAGAGCGGCGACAACGTAAATTTCTAAGCAGTAATGTTCAACCCTTTAAATTGATCCATAATGATGAATGATTCTAACAGTTTATAGTTTAAAGAGCCTATTATGATTAAAGATACATTTCCTATGAACATCGGGGAGGAGAAGGTACGCTCTGAGCGTACACTCCTCGCCGGAGTTGAAGCCGGCAAATACATGATGTCTGCCGACTCTGTGAGATTTCTGGTGCTGCATTGCTCGGCTACCCGACGCAATCAGGACTATAGTGTGGAACAGCTGAGACGAGACCATAAGGCTCGTGGATTTTATGATATCGGCTATCACTTCTACATCCGAAAAGATGGTACGATGACGCAACACCGCAAGCTGCTGGAAGTGGGTGCGCATGCCCGACCTTATAATAGATGCTCTATCGGCATCTGCTATGAGGGAGGTCTGGATGAGGAAGGCAAGCCTTGCGACACTCGTACACCTAAGCAGACTGAACGTATTATCGAATTGCTGTATAAGCTGCATAAGTTGTTTCCAAAAGCGAAGATTGTGGGGCATCGTGACTTGCTAGGCACTACACCTAAGGAATGTCCTTGCCTTGATACCCATGCCGTATTCGGGTGGATAGAAGACCTTTAGTCCCTGCGGAAAATGTCTCGTGTATAAACCTTACCCTTTACGTTATCAAGGCAAGCGTCATAGCGGTTGGCTATAATCGCATGGAATAGTCAAGAGACCATATACTCTATTCTATTTTCTGTAAGAAAGCCTTGGGAATATATCCTGTCGTAACAGCACACAGCCCCTTGATACTCACATAAAGCTTATGATCTTTTTTGATGCGAACGACATAGCCTTCCGCTCCTTTCAAAGGACCTTCTATGACTCGGAACTTGTCGCCTTTGGTAAACTTCGGATTATACTCATCGTAAAAATCCAGTCCTTCAACACCAGAAGTTGCGACAATATTGAAGATTTTCACTTCACGTTCTGAAATTTTTGAAGGTTCTTTCAGGTTCTCAGAATTTTTGCCACGATAGAGCATCACTTTATTGAGAAATTTGCGTTCAATCTCTTCTGCTTCTATTCTCGTTGAACGAAAAAGGATGAGAGATGGCATAATGGGGACTTCCTTCACCAGTCTCTTTTTCTTATTCTTGTCCCAATATTCTTGTTTCACATCATAAATGTGTTCTATCTCATTGGTAACGAAATAAGCTTTTATAGGCTTTCCTTTTCCAAAAAATATCTTGAATGCATACCAACTCTTCTCGTTGTCTGGTTGTAACATTGTTTATTTTTTTCCATTTCGATCAGGATACAATTCTCATTCCCCCGTGTCGTGAATTTATGCTTCAAAACACTTGGCAAGAAAGGGTTGGTTAGTCTATTCCCGATACCGGAAACCTCTAATCACAGACGTACTCCTGACCCAAGAGCATGATAGTCTGCAACCCTTGGAATGATTAGCTATCCGATTCCTTTGTCTTAAAACCCTTCCCTAAATCACTCCATTTCTTCTGAATCTCTACATAAGAGACACAGAATCTCGTTGCAAAAATACGAAAAAAGTTGGAAACTAGCAAATTATGTATGTTAAAAATTTAATGTTCTTCTACGAAAATCAACAATTTTTCAGCAATCATTTTGATCGCAATCTGATAAGTCGTTGATAGAACGAATGTTTTCGGCTTTTCTGTGTCTCTTATGTAAAGATTCAGAAAAATTGGTTCATTTTGGTTCATTTTGGTTCATTTTGCAAAAACCCTCTTTTTATTCATTTTTACGGCTTATAGGACTGCCAGAATTTTAGCGTTGGCATCATCCACTTCAGAGCTTTTGATGGAGCGGAGATAGATTTGTGTGGTGATTTCGGAATGATGCCCCAATGCCTCGCTGATGACTGAGATTGGAATCTGGTTGTCTCTTGCTGCCGTTGCCCAGGAATGGCGGGCGACATAAAGGGTGAGCTTGCCCTTGATTCCTATCTTAACTCCTAACTTCCTGAGATGGTAGGAGATACGGGCTTCAGCATTGTGATACAGGCGTTTTTCATCTCGCATTTTGTCAATAGTTTTATCTAGTCTTTTATTCCCTTCATCAACAAGGAAAGAGAAGAGATAAGGTGAGGTGATGGTCTGCGCCTGATACTTTTCCAACAACTCCTGCATCTCCTTCTCCCATCGGATGGTGAGGCGTTGACCTGTCTTGCTTCGGGTGTAATGAAGATAGTCGTCCTTGAGGTCGGATTTGCGGAGGTGTGCCAGGTCAATGAATGAGATACCACGCAGATAAAAGCTCATCAGGAATGCATCTCTTGCCATCTCTTCTTTGGGAGACAGTTCCTTGACCGACTCCAAACGTTTGATCTGGCTGACAGATTCTGTGGATATGGCTCTCTTGCGGGTTTGGGCAATACCGGTATAGACTTCCCTGAAGGGATGCTGCTGTGGCGTCAGTCCCTTCGCCACGGCTTTGTTATAGGTGGCGCGGAGGATGCGGAGATAGAAGGAACTGGTGTTACGGCATACCTTCGCTGTATGATGCAGGTAAGCCTCATACGAGCGCATCACGTCTGCATCTATCTCACTCAGGGCGATGTCCTGGTTGTCTCGGTATCGCTTAAAACTGTTGAGGGTTGCTCTGTAATGCAGCGAGGTACGGTATTGCCCGTTCTTCATCAAAAGGGCGATAAGGAGGTTCATGAACTGGAATAATGACTCTGATACTTTCTTGTTTCTTGACATAATACGTATGTATTTTTGATGTTATAAAAAAATGACAGGGGCACCTCTGTCTCTATCAAAGAAACAAAGATGCCCCTATATATAAAGGTATCAGAATCAAGTGCCGCAAAAACACAAAGTAAAATACCGCAAAAATACAAAGTAAAATGCCGTTAAAATACAAAGTAAAGTACCACAAAAATGCAAAATTGTTTGTAGATTCCACTATTTATTACTATCTTTGCAAACAAAAACATATTGAATATGAAGTATTTAGATAGAATAGCAGACAGAATGCTCCAACTTCGTCTGGAAGCCTTTGGAGCAGTACAGATTGTTGGACCAAAATGGTGCGGAAAAACCACTACGGCCATGCAGCAGTCAAAGAGCGTAATCAAGATGCAAGATCCAGATAAGCGTGAAGGATATCTGGCGACGGCACGTACCAAACCATCCTTGCTGCTCAAAGGCGAAACGCCACGACTGATAGACGAGTGGCAGGTAGCACCAGTTTTATGGGATGCTGTTCGGAATACCGTAGATGAGCGAAAACAGAAAGGTCAGTTTATCTTAACCGGTTCTACAGTCGTCGAAGACAAAAACGGAGAAATCATGCATACGGGTACTGGCCGCATCTCCAAGATGCCCATGTATCCTATGAGCCTTTATGAGTCAAAGGAATCAACAGGCTCCATATCTTTACGTTTATTGTTTGATGATCCAGCTTACGATATTGATGGATTGCAGTCAGACATGACCGTGGAGAAACTGATTTTTGCAGCTTGCCGAGGCGGTTGGCCAGCATCACTGGACGTCACTTCGCAGGAAGCACAATTACTGATAGCACAGGATTACGTAAATGTGATTTGCGATGAAGATATATCGAGGGTAGATGGCGTAAGAAGACAGCCAGCTTTGGCTCGACTCATCATGCGCTCTTATGCCCGGAACATCTGCACCCTCGTCAAGAAATCCAAGATGTTGGCAGACATCACGGTAGAAATGGAGAAAACGTCGATGCCAACATTTGATGATTATGTTTCTGCCCTGCAACGATTATTTGTCATAGAAGATGTGGAGGCATGGTGTCCGGCAATCCGCTCAGCCGCTGCAATCCGTTCGGGAGCCAAGCGCTGCTTTGTAGATCCGTCCATAGCTGTTGCTGCTTTGGGTATGTCACCAAGAAGTCTGGAATTAGACCTTCGAGCCTTTGGTTTCATATTCGAGTGTATGTGCATTCGCGACCTGAAGGTATATTCGCAAGCCTTGGGAGGTAGAGTCTCTTACTATCACGACCGCTATGACCTGGAGGCAGACATCGTGCTTCATCTTGCAGATGGCCGCTATGCCTTGATAGAATGCAAGTTGGGTAGTCGGGAGATAGAAGATGGTGCCAAGCATCTCCTGCAACTACGGGATCTGATTCGTGAGAAGAACAAGACAGAGCATCAGATGCCACTCAGAGAACCAGACCTGCTGATTGTCATGACAGGAGGCGAAATGGCTTATACCAGAGAAGATGGAGTAAAGGTTATACCTTTGGCTACATTAAAAGACTAAGAAAAGGGCACTCATCCTTACCTCACTTAGAATACCACCGCCCTAACTACCTTTTTTAACATAGTTAGGGCGAACTTATAAGCGATAACTCTGCCCTAACTACATATTTTTATATAGTTAGGGCGGTGCTATCGCAAACATATCCTCTTTTCCTCCCCTATCTCATAGGGACAGTATCAGTTTTGAAAACGGACATTAAAATATCATTTATCCAAAGAGATCATTCATCCTTACCTCACTATTCACCAATCCACTATGCATATTCTGCTTCACCCCATAAGTCGTGATGAAAGTATGCAGCAATGCCTTCTTCGTCTTGGTCGCCACAGAGAAGGAAGACATCCTGTCACGCAGCCGCTGCTCATAGCTGGCATCTATCACAAACTCATCCTTGGCATATTTCATCTCACAGATATTGATAGCTCCATCAGCACGGTCTATCAGCATATCTATCTGACCTCCTCGCCATTCTGCACCAGTAGAATCTACAAAAGGACGGCAGGACCAGGAATAAACATTCGCCAAAACACCAGAAATACCCAATGCCTTCTTGATCTGTGGGATATGATGTAGACATACCTGTTCGAAAGCATAACCGCTCCAGGCTGTTCTACTTCCCGAATTGCGCATGTTACTCCAGAAGTTCTTATCCTGCCCACTGTTATTTGCCACAAAACGGGTATAGAACAATGAGTATAAGTCAGTTAACTGATATAGGGCATCCCTTTCACTCTTTCCTATGGTAGCATATTTTCTGATAAAATCGCATTTTTTCAGATTCTCCAGGATTTCTGATAACTGTCCACCGCCTTTCAGTTTCAACTCATCCATCAATTCCTTACGGGTCATCCCCTTCATTTTTTCAGAAAGCACCTCTACTATCTTGCGATAATGCTTGGAGTCATTAAAAAGGGAACGGAAGAGGAAATCGAATTCTCCACGTAATGGCGAATCCTGCGAGAAAAACAGTCTGTCGATGCACACGTCTAACGGCACACCACGCTCCAGCATATCAAGATAATAAGGAATACCACCCAATATCATATACACATCCAATACCTGCTGGCGGGTAAGAGCAAGGCCTTTCAATCCGTTTAAGAACAGTTCTGTCTCGCCCAGAGAGAATGGAGCCAGATAGATCTGCCGGGTAACGCGACCATACAATCCGCCCTTATCGCCTATAAACTTAGACAACATCCACGTGGTAGAAGAGCCACAGACGATAAGTTTCAGTTGAGGGACCATAGAAGCCCATGAATTCCAGAAATAACTGAAAGCTGCAATAAAATTGCTTTTGGGCGTATCCATCCAAGGCAACTCATCAAAGAACAGAACAATCGGTTCCTGCTGAGATAAGCCCGACAGATATTCACGCAAAGCAGCAAAAGCCTCAAACCAGGTTTTCAGCTTGGGCACGGTCTGCTTAGCATACTGCGCCAACGCCATCCGAAACTGCTCCAGCTGTACCGCACGGTTCACTTCATACATACCAATAAAGGAAAAGGCAAACTGGTCGTTGAACATTTTTCGAACCAGAAAAGTCTTTCCTACGCGCCTACGACCATAGATAGCTATCAGTTCTGCCTTGTTGCTTTTACAACGTTCCAGAATGAGTTTCTGCTCATATTCACGTCCTATTATTCCGTTTGCATCCATAACTTTCTGATTTTATTTCATTTATACTAAATCTTATCGGTGCAAAGATAAACAAAAAAAATGAAATCTGCAAGGATAATACCGCCCTAACCACCTTTTTTAACATAGTTAGGGCGCACCTATAAACGATAACACCGCCCTAACTACCTATTTTTATATAGTTAGGGCGGAGTTATCTACAAATATTACTTCTTTTCTTCCAGATGCTTCTTCACGGCATCCTCGATATCAGCCTTGTAATTCAAGCCGTAGAGGCGGTAGAGATCCTGCATGTGGAGCAGTCTTGGGAAGAAGTTCTCCAGGTTGCGCTTATCCTTGGCTGTCCACTGCACCTCAGAAAGGGCGGCAAGTCTTGGCAACAGCTCCCACTCCATCTTCTTGGCATCCTTCACCCACTCGGTCCAGATACAACCCTCGGCACCGATGATGTTCTGCTGCTCGGCAGGAGTCAACTTATCAGAGCAAGGATCGAGATCATATACCCGCTGGATACTAGGAATACCCTCTATCTTGTTGATGCGAGGATTGCTGAAATAGAAATTGCTGATAGGAGCCACGATGGTAGGATGACCTTCACGGGCTGAACGGATACTGGCATTCACACTGGTCCAACCGCAAACGGTAATGTCCTTGGATGGAGTTCCTTCCAGAATCTCATCCCAACCCATCATCTTTCTGCCACGGTTTCTGATCTGCTTCTCTATCTCACCCATAAACCAGGTCTGGAGCTGCTCCTCCTTGCTGTGCTTAGGAAGCTCCTGGATGCCGAGCTCTGCAATCTTCTTCTGACAGTTCTCGCAAACCTTCCAGCGGTTCTTTGGGCACTCATCGCCACCAATATGAATATACTCTGATGGGAATATGTCCATAATCTCATCCATCACGTCCTTGGCAAACTGGAGGGTCTGAGCCTTGCCGGCACACAACACATCCTCGAAAACACCAAAACGGGTAGCTACCTCGTAAGGACCACCGGTACAGCCCAACTCCGGATAAGATGCCAGGGCAGCCAGCATGTGACCCGGCATATCCACCTCCGGAATCACGGTGATGTATCGGTCGGCTGCATACTTCACGATTTCGCGTGCTTCTTCCTGGGTATAATAACCTGATACGGGAACGCCATCAAACTCGTTCTTGTTGGTTGGCAGGATGGTCTCCTTGCGCTTGGAACCGATCTGGGTAAGCATAGGATACTTCTTGATTTCAAGACGCCAGCCCTGATCCTCGGTAAGATGCCAGTGGAAATAATTGATGTTGTGCATCGCAAAGACATCAATCAACTTCTTGAGATAAGGTACGCTGAAATAATGACGGCCCACATCAATCATGAATGCACGATAAGCAAAGCGGGGAGCATCGGTAACCTCGGCAGCAGGAAGAGAAACGCTCTTCACATTCCGGGTGATAGGCAATGCCTTCATCACACTCTGGATGCCATAGAAGATACCTACATGAGAGGTGGCTGAAATGGTGATGCCATTCTTGTTGACCACCAGAGAATAAGCCTCAGACTGGGTATCGCCAGCATTCAGCGCCAGACGAATCTGACCCTTCGCCTGCTTGTCGGTAGTCTTTACCCCGATACCGGTTACCTCCTTGATATGAGATGCCAGGAACTCGGCGTCCTTCTTCTGCTTCTCATCTCCAGCAGCATAATAGATTGTAGTTTTGGCTGTGATGCGGAAAGGAGCGCTGCTCATCTCCTTGACTTGCTGAGGCAATGGAACAATCTGCCAACTGCCCATGTTCACATCCTTGGCTGATAATGAAAGGCTAGCCAAAAAAGCCATAGTTAGAATGATTCTTCGTATCATAATTTTGAATGAATAGGTTTTAAATCACTGCAAAATTACGATTTTATACCGAAAGTACGGCATAATTTGAAGAAAAGCATCCTTCACTATGGCTTTTTTAACCTATTTTGGATCTGAAAACTGCCAGATGGCGGTTTCTAGAACAGATTCACAATGCGGTCGATGTCAACGGAAAGTCCCACTGAGAAGGTGCGACCGGTGGTCATCGCCGAACTCCAATAATACTTCTCAGGTGTATAATCGAAGAGATTATCTACCGTGAAGTTCAGATTGATGGCATCCAGGAATCGCTGCTGAAGAGTGAACTTCCACAACTGATATGCCTGGTCATGCTTCTCTATCTTAGTATCTGGCGCAGCCAAATATCTGCCTGACAGAGCGGCATTGATGCGATAGAACGAACAGAGCTGGCGATCGTAGTCGAGACGCCAGGTAGCTGAATGCGGACGAGGCTGGGAGAACTGAGAGTCCACGCTTCTGCCACCCACATGGAGATAGCTATAGTCGAGCTTCACGCCGAGTCCCATATCAGAGCGATACTGGGCACTGAAGTCCACTCCACTCACCTCTACTCCATCCTCGTTGCAATAACGGGAAGCCACGTCCGGCTGACCTGTTCCCGGGATATAATCGGCATAATCCTCGGTAGTGATGCGCTTATCATACTTATTATAATAGCCCATCAGGGTAAGACTATACTGACCGGTCAAGAAACCTGCATTCTTCACCCTGCCGGTATGCTCCAGCGCCAGATTGAAGTTGTTGCTCTTCTCCGGCTTCAAATCCGGATTGCCATAAATCATCTGCATGCCTGCCATATCAAAGTTCATATACATCTCCTTGAGGGTTGGGGCACGGAATCCACCGGCATAGTTGGCACGGATGGAAAAGCCCTTCCACTTGGTCATCAGAGCCAGACGACCGGTGGTGGCATGCTGGCTGGATGCTGAGAAGTAATCATGACGAAGACTTGCCACGATGTTCAACCACTGCAAAGGATTGTAATCGAACTGGGCGAAGGCATCGTATGAATTCTGAGTCTTGGAGCCATTGTTGGCAAACTGATAGGTGGTGAGATAATCGTTCAGGAAATCTGCACCTGCCGTCAATGTATTCTTGCCGAAGATATGGGAATAGAGGGCACGGACGATGTTCTGACGATTGGTATAATCGTGATCGTGAGTGCGCTCATTGTTCACAAATCGGGTCTTGTCATACTGATCGAATCCGTAAGAAATTTCCAGATTATCATTCTCCGAGAGATTCATCACGGTCTTCAGTCCGGCAGAATAATCCTTATAGTGGTCATCGTAGTTGTTTCGATTGCTGATACGGGCGAAATAGCCGCCACGACCTATCAGCTTCACCTTGTTAGAGAGCTTGTAAGTAAGTCGCTCTTTCACACTGAAGGTCTCGCCACCATAAATATGGAGGATGTTGGATTCTGTATCGAAGGGACTGGTAAGCTGCACCTCATCCGATGTAGTGCGCTGGATGCTGGTCTGCGAATTCCACTTTCCGGCATTGAAGCTGAAGCTTCCGCCGTGACGCCACTCCTTGTTGAAGTCGTTGTAGCGGGTATTGACATTGGCAGTCCAAGGTTCGCTGTTTTCACGGGAGATGATATTGATGACTCCGGCTACGGCACTGGCGCCATAGAGTGCTGAAGCAGCACCCTTCACTATCTCGATACGTCCTACATTATCCAAGTTCAGACGACTATAATCTACATTATCCATGGTTTCACCAGCCAATCGCTCGCCATCTACGAGGAAGAGCACGGCGTTTCCACCGAAACCATTCATGTTGAGAGAAGTCTCCTGATTCATGGCATAACCGAATTCCAGACCCGGCATCTGCTCGGTGAGGAGATCCTGGATATTGGTAGCATCGGCAATCTTGATGTCATTGGCGGTAATCAGACGGGTTACCACAGGAGCATCCTTCAAAGCCTTAGGAGTTCGGGTTGCGGTTACTACTACCTGATCGAGGGCTGTAGCATCCGGCTGAAGACGAAGAACATGCTGATTGCCCTTCTTCTCATCAGTCTTCAGGATAAAGGTCTGAGTCTGATAGCCCACATAGCTCACTTTTACCTTCACCGCCCCTACCTTGCTGTAAGGAATGCGGAAATATCCATCTTCATCAGTGGTTACTCCTCCCTTGGCATTCACCATCTGAACGGTGGCACCCACCAGAGGTGCGCCCGAATCATCGAGCACTCTACCCACGATATCTCCCTGGGGTTCAGCTTTCAGATTCAGGCACAATCCGCAAAGGATTAAGAATAGTGCGAATATCTTTTGTTTCATCGAATTATATCAAAGTTTATCCTGAAACAATCAGTTTACTTCTTACAAACAAACTTACCAATCATTGGCATAGGCATCTTGCCATACTGCACGGAATAGTTGACGGTCAGGGTGTTGTCCTTGAATGTACCCTGCAAAGTAACGGTATACTTCTTCTCTGCACCATTTACGGTAATGGTACCGGCATAGCTTTCCTGAGAGAAAGCATAAGCACCGTTAGAACCGGAAACCTTCACAGCTGGAACCTCCAGGGCAGGAAGAGCCATCATGCCCGTTCCACAAGCTGGCAATGTAACCTTGACTGTAGCATCATCAACAGCCTCGATCTTCATGGTAAGATTATCGTATGTAGAAGCCTCGCCCATTACGGTCATATCCAGAGAGCTGGTGTATGAACCGGCTATCTCCTTGGCAGCTGCCACTGTATCATTATCATCATCGCTGCTGCAAGAGCTGAATGCTACACACATAGAAACCAAAGCCAACATCATGGCCATCATTGTCTTAAACTTTTTCATTTTTTTTATTTTTCTTTTAGTTACAATAATATTTTCTGTTTAAGGGGATTTGCAATCCCCGCTTTCTGTTCAAGGGGATTTGCAATCCCCGTTTCTCAGTCCAAGGGGATTTGTAATCCCCGTTTATTTATCTTCCGGAACATAGATGATTTCGCCATTCTCAAGCTGGTAAGCGATGCCCACCTTCTTTCCCTTGTTGCCAGATTTCTTGCTCTGGTCTTCAGAAGGAGTATAGCGATTGATTTTCTGTCCATCCTTGGTAATGATTTCCATATTCTCCTTGCCAGGATTCTTCACCATCGTGAAGTTATCCTTGCTGAACATTTCCGTCATATTATAGCGCGAAACGAGGGCTACCATCAAGGCGAGGGCAAATACCATCGCCACATCGAAGAGGTTGCTCACTACGCTCATCGGATCATCATCCTCGCCATCATGTGCAAGCCTATTTCTGCGTCTCTGTCTCATAAATTATATATCTTTACTTTTTTATCTTTTTACTTTTCCTCCAAAAGGTCTGCCATAAACTCGAGGTTGCTCATATCCTCGGTGTACCAGCGGTTCTTGGTCTGCTTGGTTACAAAACCGATGGCTGCAGAGAACAATCCCACTACGGTGGTAGCGAAAGCCACCTGCATATTGTAAGCCATCGAAGCAATATCACCGGTAGAAAGACCAACCAGAGCTGGACCCATCGGAATCAAGGTACCCATCAGTCCGAGCATCGGACCCATCTTCAAGAGTGTGGAAGGAAGAGAAAGATCCTTCTCAACAAACTGGGCATACTGGTCGAGGATGCGGTTCACCTGCGCCTTGCTCTGACGGTTGTCCACGAGTTTCTTCATATAGGAAACGATGACAGC
>ENA-UPWO01000126-UPWO01000126.1-human-gut-metagenome-genome-assembly--contig:-NODE-126-length-49524-cov-17.125629_pt1 | contig 49524 bp, 37 predicted proteins | sample MGYA00250056_ERZ773388 | MGnify/ENA primary metagenome ERZ773388 (study PRJEB29103, sample SAMN06112004) | human gut metagenome | biome: human gut; feature: ankylosing spondylitis patient; material...
TTTTTCAAGCAGAAGACGGCATACGAGATAAAGGAATGTGACTGGAGTTCAGACGTGTGCTCTTCCGATCTTGATTGCCGAGCGAGGCGTTCACGGCGATGCGGTTCTTGAGCAGTTCGACCACCTCGATGACGAGTTCGGGCTTGCTGTTCTTCCTACTGGTTCCGCTGTATTCGTCCCGGGGCACGGTCCGGAAGAAGTCGCGGGAAGGAAGCGACGGCGCGGGCTTGTACCTTGAGCGGAGCTCGTAAATGAGGGCGTCGTGGAGGTCCTTGTCGTACTTCATGTTGACCTGGGCTTGCGCGGCGTGATTGCCGTCGAAGTGGACCCACCCATCCTTCTCTTCCGGGAACCCGAAGCACACGTCCTTGGTCTCCCACCTCTTGTCCTGCCAGATGCGCTTCACCTTGCAGCCGCGCTTCTCCTTGAAGAGCTTTTCGAGCGAATCCTTGCTGTCGATGCCGAGCGTCACGGCGCCGATCCTCATGCGATAGTCCTTGCGCTTCATCAGCGCCTCGATCTCGGCCGCCTGAGCAACCGCAGGTGCAACCATGACGTCGATGCTCGTGCCGTCGACAATGATGTCGAAGGTCTCGGACAGATAGTTGGATCCCTTCTTGACGAACGCCTCGCCGCTCGACTTGGCCATCTGGTCCACATAGACGGCGACAGCTTTGTCAACCTCCGCTCGCCTGATGCCCGGCACATGGACGCGGGTGACCTCAACCGTCGGTTCGTCGGGACTCAGGTGCTTGAAGTGATACTCGACAAAGTCGGCATAGCCGTCAGGACGCAGCTTGACGCTGTCGGAGACCTCGCGGTTGGGCCTGAAGACGTCATATCTCTCGCTCATGACGACCGTTCCGTTCTGCGTGAACGGAACGCCGAAATCAACGAGTCCCGGAATGGACGCGTGCGGGATGACGGAGGCGCCGAGTGCTGCCTGCGAGACGCAGACGGCGTGCGTGGTGGCGAGGATGGCTCGGGTGTATTTCTTCATCTTGGAAAGCGGTGCGGGCAGCTTGACGGTTGATTTTGGGACGAAGTCTCCGACTCGATGTGCAAGTCAGTCCTTCGGTTTCCTCCATGATGGAACGGCATGCGTCAGGAACTGACGCATGCGAAGCTACCATCACCTTCAGAATCAAAACCCGACGACGACCGGACAATGGCTCAACAACCACGGAAAAGTCGGAGTGATGCATTTTTACCACATGGTCTCCAGCATCAAAAGACTGTCACTGATGTTCGCGGCGGTCAGTGGTTTAGAATTGACCAAATCAGCTGTGGCTGCAGGCTTCGACACCTGCAGGCTATCGCCGCAACGTCCTGAAAGAGGCTGCTCAATTGAGGTCAGCCTGTTCGTGAGGCGGATGCGAGATTATTAGTTCACTCAGATCTAACGCCGGCAACACCGGCTTCGAAACGCATGGATGATTTCAAGAACATTGTTGGCGTCATACCTCAGGACTCCCTTCTTCCCTACGACTCGGCGAAGTATCTCAAGGCGATTGAGCCTGCATCCCGACCCGACTGGTTGATCGAGAGGCTGCTCAAGTCCTTTACGCCCGCGGATATCCTCCTCAATCCTGAGATGCGCGATGTCATCATTCAAAGCCTCAGGAAGGACGAAGCCACGGCACTTCTGCGCAATCTCGGGCAGAGGCCTGGGACCGGGAATGTTTGGGAGAAAGTCCGCAAGGCGCTCCAGAACGAGTCTATTGAGACTTTCCGCTCGCTTTTCGACTATTTCAAGGTCGACGATGCGAAGCTCGAAAGCTATTTCAGCAAGGTCGTGGAGGTTGTGGACGAAAAGGACTCTGCACCGACTACCGAAGTTTCGCCTGCCGGCCAGCTCTTTCCTCATCAGAGGAGAGCGTTGCTCGAACTTGAGGAGCTCTTCTTTGATCCTGAACGGCCCCGTTATGCCGCTCTGCTCCACATGCCGACGGGCTCGGGCAAGACCAAGACAGCGGCCAGAGTTGCCTGCCACTACCTGCTTCGCTACGATGAAGGCCTCGTTGTCTGGCTCGCCGACACGCGTGAACTTTGCGATCAGGCCTATGAGGAACTCTGTTCTTCCTGGAGCCTGCACGGCGACAGGACGCTGAACGTCTACCGCGCCTATGCCGGCATGAAGCCTGACTGGAAGACCGTGAAGAGCGGAATCCTCGTGATGGGGCTGCAGACGGCAAACTGTGCTGATACCGATGACATCCTCCGACTTGGGAGTTGTGCTCCTCTTGTCATCTTCGACGAGGCGCACAAGACTTCGGCAACGACCTACGAGACGACGGTCCGCAATCTGCAGCCGCCGTCCAAGGGCACGAGCAGCCGCCTTCTCGGGCTGACCGCCACGCCAGGCCGCAGCGTCACCGACGAAGAAGAGAACGAAAGGCTTGCCTCCATCTTCGGCAGGCAGCGCGTCGGACTCAAGGTTGACGGCTATGACAGTCCCATCGAGTATCTGATGGACGAAGGCTACATGGCCCGTCCCGTGTACCGACGGATCAACACCAAGTTCGACATCGCAGCCTGTTGCAGAACCCTTGGCATTCCGCTCCCGAAGAACGGTGAAATGCTCAATTCGAGGCAGATGGACAAAATCGGTGCCGTCGCAGCCGCCGACCTCGAGCGCAACGTCCTTGTATTTCAGGAAACCCTGAAGCTCATTGAGGAAGGGCACAAGCGCATCCTCCTGTTCGCTGCATCGGTTGAACAGGCGCGTCGCCTCGCCTTCATGTTCCGCTTTTACGGCATCGATGCGGTGAGCGTCGACTCCCAAACGTCGCCTGCTGCGCGCCGTGAGGCGATCAGGCATTACAAGACGTCAGTCGAAGCGTTGCCCAAGCCCATCATCATCTGCAACTACAACATCCTGTCCACGGGTTTCGACGCGCCTCAAACCAGCGCAGTACTGGTTGCCCGCGTTACGGCCTCGCTCATTCTGTATTCCCAGATGGTCGGTCGTGCGCTGCGCGGCGAAAAGGCCAGCGGCAATAAGAAGGCCGTTGTCGCGACGGTCATCGATGCCGAACTGCCCGCCTTCTGGGACGTAGAAAAGGCCTTCAGGTACTGGAACGATCACTGGAACTGACATTCATGCCGGCTCAGGCCGGCTCCAACACGAGAGAAGCAAGAATGTACTCAAATCTGGAAAGCACTCCCCTCTTCAATCCCGCCGCCGCCCTCAGGGCCCAGCTCCGCAGCGGGTACAAGAACACCGACTACGCGATTTCCGAAATCATCGACAACTCGATTGAAGCCGGCGCGAGTAAAGTCGACATCTTTCTTGTCCAGCGATCGATCCTGCACATGATTCGGGCCGTCGCGTGAAGGCTGTCCGACGCATCGTCATTGTCGACAACGGTTGCGGTTTTGAGCCCAACACCCTCAACAATGCGCTGACCTTCGGCTACGGCACCCATATCGGCGATACGGATCATGTGGTTGACGGCTTCGGCAAACTTGGCAAGTTCGGCTACGGCCTCCCCAACTCCTCCGTAGCCACGGCTCAGGACATTCACGTCTGGTCCTGGCGTGAGGGCATCGAGAACATGCTCCATACGAACCTGAATGTCGACAGCATCCTCAACGGCAATGCTGACCGTCAGTCGCCCATTGAGAACAAGCAGCTTGACCGCTCCATCGCCCGAATGATGCAGGCCGTTGAATTTGAGTTCGGTCAGAGCGGTACGGTTGTGGACTGGCAGGAGACCGAGCGCACCACGTGGACCCGTTCCGGCACTCTCGTGAGCCACATTGAGGAGACTGTGGGCCGAATTTTCCGCAAGTACATCGATGCTGGCCGCGTCGTCATCAGGCTCAACGTTTTTAACGAGAATGAATGGGACGAATCCCTTGAGCAGCGCACTGTTCTGGTGAACGATCCTCTCTTCCTGATGAAGAACAGCATTGCTCATCGACTCCTCGAGGAAAAAGACAGGGATCCCGAACGCCAACTCTTCGTACCTTTCAAATCCCCCTACAACAACAGTCGACCGAAAGGCAGCTACTCCTGGAGCGAAGACGGCATGACCCACAAGATCGCGGTCGACATCGGCTCGGGTCAGGAGGCCATTGTTACCATCAGGTTCGGCGTCACGACTTCGTTCCTGCGCAAGGCGCCCTATGGCGGCAGTTCTGGTATCGGCAAGCTCGCCCGCAGCAACAGTGGTGTTTCGATCCTTCGTTCGGGGCGTGAGCTTTCGCTCTCAACTGCCTGGATTCCGACTCAGGACGGCATCGAACGCTGGTGGGGCGCCGAAGTGGACTTCCCGCCTGCACTGGATGACTATTTCGGCGTCACCAACAACAAGCAGACGGCCATGACGCTCGAGTCCTTCGCCACCGTTGACGTCACCCATAATGGCTACGTCGTGGAATACGGCGACACCTATTACGCCGACAGACCTGATGAACGTCCCGTCACTACGGCTGATGTCGTTGATGACATGCGTACCAATGGAGACCCCCGTTGGGTTTCTCTCGAAATCAGGCGCATCATCTATTCGACTTCGCGTGAGATGTTTAAGGTCATCAAGTCCTATGGTGAAAGTGACCTCCTCCGTCCCGGTAATGTAAAAGCAGCCGATGACGATGATGACAGCGACCGTTTCCCCACCATCGTCCCCGACGACGGCAAGCCTGCCGTGCCCGGAGCGGTGCAGCCTGATGCTTTCACGCAGGAGGGGGCCACTGAAGAAAATCTTCTGGACGTCAAGAAATGGCTTGAGTCGACCGCCCGCGTGTTCATTCAGCCTCGTGTTCTTTCCACCAATGAACTCTTCGATTATCAGACGATTGAGGATCGAATCCTCATCATCCTCAATCAGGAACATCCTGCCTATGACATGCTGTTCAATGGCGTGGACGTCGTAAACGAAAGCCTCAAGACGAAAGATTCTGAAGCGAAGTTGACTGAGGAAGAGATGGTTTATCGACTGAGGAACGTACGAATCAGCCTCGTTCTCCTGATTTACTCTATGGTGGTCTCGGAAGACTCCAAGATGGATCGCTCGCAGCTGCGCTTTTTCCGTAGATATCGACAGAGCTTCTCTGACCAGCTTTGGGACAAGATCGAAGCTTTTAACAAGGCGCTTGAGGAAGAAGGCGGGCTGGGAAAAGCCGTCGAGTACGTGAATTGATGCCCTGAAACCACAAACGAAGAAGCCCGAAGGCTGAACAACAGCCTTCGGGCGTTTTATTACTTGGTGCAGATCGAACAGGCACCGTTCCCTTCGTCTAGTCCGTAGAGCTCGTCAATGTCCGTGAAGGACGTCTCGAGTCCGACGCGAAGGGGATTGATAGGGATTCGCTTGCGCTCCCTTTCCTTGCGCTTTTCGAAGTCGGCCTTGATCTGGGCAACACGTTCAGGCTTCATGAGTTCCGCGAGGGGTTCGCCCTGCGTCCAGGTGAAGGGGCATCCGCTGTCGAGCGCCGTCTTTTCGTAGGACATGGCCTCCATAAACTTCTCGGGATGCCTTTCGAGGAGATGCACCCACTCGATCTTTTGCTGGAAGAAGCAGAAGGTGCAGCCGGAACGGGAGCGCCATTCGTAGTATGCGGGCAGACCAAGGCCGCAGGATTCAAGAATGTCGATCACGCCGGCCTTGTCGATCCCCTCTTCGCGGAACGGCATGACCACGTGAAAGTTGGGGTGATGCTCCTGCATGCCCGTACGGTGTTCTTCGTCCGCTCGGATTGCGACATAACTGTAGACTTCGTCGCCTGCGTCGAGCCATGGCTTGATCCACTGTCTGAAGGGCTCGAGCTTCATGACGCGCGTGCACCAGCGCGTCTGAGGAGACGGCAGAAAGTTATTGAAGGCGCGAAGCCAGTAATCGAAGTCACGGCGGGAGTCGAGGTACTCGATGGGCTTCCCGAGGAAGCCCTCGAGGTTTCCAAAGAAGTCATAGACCTCGGGAAGCTCCTTGCCCGTGTCCGTGAAGAAGTAGCGGATGTCGAGCTCGGGTCTGTTGATGGACATGTAGACGGCAAGGGCTGCGGAGTCCTTGCCGCCGGAAATGCCAAGCACATGATGAACGGCCATGACTTCTCCTTACTTGCGAATGAGGTTGAGACCGGCTTCGGAAAGAGCGGCCACGGCGAGCTCCCGGGGCAGCTCCTTGAGCAGCACCTCGACGAGCCTGGCCTTTTCACTCACGGCGGAAAGATCCTCGTTGCTCACCTCGACCGTCTCGACGACATCCTGCCCTGCACCTGCCATGGTCACGGCAAAGACGCGGCGGGAGCTTGAACGTCCGCGAAGAGTAGCCTGTGCCTCGAGCTGGCGGAACTTGAAGCCAAGTTCGGAGATGCGCGTCAGCGCAGCCTCGATTTCGCGGTCGGTCCACATGCGGGAGGGACGATTGGTGGCCAGACTGATGATGCCCTCGATCTCGGCCTGCTTGTCCGAGAAGTTTTCCAGACGAGCAACGAAACCCTCGAATGACATGTCGCCGGAAAGTCCCTTGATGGAACGGGCACGCGCATGCAGGCTCTCAAGGTCTGCAGGATCGGCCTGAAGCGCATTGAGAAGCACGCCTCGAACGCGGCCGATCATGCCGGGCATGGCCTCGATGAACTCCATGAGGGATTCCGTGACGCGCGACGCGAGTGACGCGTTGATCGATGCGCGGTAGATCTGCGGAATGTCCTGGAAGAGCAGTTGGATCGGGTCGGATGCCTTCTGAACCGTCGTCTTGAGCTTGAGCGTGTCGGGCGTGTAGCTTGTCGAGCGAAGAGCCCATTGAGGCGCCTTGAGTACCACGGCCACGACGGCGCGGGCGACATCAAGCGGAGTGTGTTCGATCTTTTCGTTCGCCAGAGCTTCGAGCCTTGTGGCGAGTGCCTTGATGAACTCTTCATGGCCCTGATCCATCTCCACCCAGCGGAACGCGATCCTGCCGGGGTCGACCAGCCACTCGTCGACGGTGGCAACCGTAAACGACGGCTGGAAGGCGCCGCCGAGGTAGACGGCGAGATTGTTGCGGCATGCCAGATAGAAGGCAAGAAGCAGAACGGGCATGGGGCCGGACTTGATGCCGAACGGAGGCTTGGCCCAGTAGGCGGCAATCTCCTTCGCGGTGGCCATCGGACGGCTCTTCAGGAATTTCTCTGTAGCGCTCCAGAGGGGGTCGTAGCCTTCATCGGGATCATCGGAATGGTCGATGACGAAGTCGAAGCCCTTGGCCGTACGCTTGTGCATCTTTTTGAGCAGCGACAGATAGAAGGCGTAAGCAGGCGGGAAGCCTTCAAAACCAAGGCCCTCCTCCGTGCGGTTCGTCACCATGCGGTTCATGAGCTCACGGCGAGCCATGGTGATCTGGCTCGAGATGTAGTCTCGGTTGAGGGACTCGTTGTTGATGACGGGCGCCTCGGAGAAGACCATGTCGCACAAGGACGTTGCGAGATTGACGAGGTCCCTGCTGTTCCTGACGGTCGTCGCACAGGGTAGCCCGGCGTACCAGACGCCCGAAGCACTGGCGACGGCGAGCTCGTCCATGAGCATGCTCGAGACGAATTCTTCGCGCATGCGGACTTCCGCGCGGCCGGTTTCGTCCCCCTCGAGCATGGGGTCACGCGAGACGACGGCAAGGGCCTGCACCTCCTCGAGGAGCATGCGGATGCGTGCGCCGTTGGTGGCAAAGCCGAGCACGAAGTTTCGCTCGTCCGAATGGCTCAGGCCCGCCTGGGCGTAGAGGGTGCGAAGACGCTCCTCGTCCAGGACGTCCTCCTCATGGTCGGGAAGGAGCAGGATGAAGGTGCCGACGGAACCGTCGGGCTTGTGCTTTTCACCGATGAACTTCAGAAGTTCGCTTACAAGAAGGATCTTGCGGTTGAACCAGCGCATTGTGCCCATGCGCAGATAGTGCTCGCGGGCAACGATGGGAGTCTGCTCGATGTAACGGGCGATCGTCGAGGTGTCGATGCCGCCCATGTCTTCAAGCGCAGCCTTGAGCGCGGCTTCGAGATCGAAGTCGGACCCTGCAAAGATGGCAAAGGCGCCTGCATAACGGCGTTCGATGATGACCTTTCGTTCGCAGAGCTCAACGAGAAGAGGCTCGACTTCACTGACCGTCATGTTGACGGCTGCGGCGAGAACCTCTCTGCTCGCTTCAATGCCTGAGCCCGTGCGGAAGAGATCGATGATCGCCACGGCCTTCGCAAGACGAACGGCGCCCTCCCCGCACGTCCTTTCGGCACGCATGACGGATTCAACGGCCGTCAGCCAGCGGTGGCTTTCATTGGTCGTGAGGATGGCGTTCTCGAAGTTCTCCTTGAGATAGTCCCAGTAGTCGGCGGGATCGTAGGTCAGGCCGGTGGAGGAACCTTCGACGAAGAGGCGGAAGCCCTTCGGCTCGGACGCGCTCAGGAAGGAGTAGATCGAGCGTTCGTTCTGAGAGAACTTGCGGCGTGAAATCGGGCCGAGCAACAGCGTCGTGACGGGATTCAGGGGCCAGCAGGCGATCAGCAGTTCCTGAATGCGGCCGACCATTTCAGGACGGCGCTTGGCAAAAGCCTTGGCGACCAGATCAACGGAAGCCAGGAACGCAGGCGACATCGGCGGCGTGCCATGCGGATGCGCAAAGGCATGGCCGAGAAGCTCGATGGTCTCCTCCGAGGAGGAAAGCAGCGGGATGTCGATGAAGCGCCCCTGAACCTTGGCCCATTCGTCGCGAACAGTGCGTGGAAGCTTCGAGGCGTAGACGTCGACGGCCTGATGAAGAATGCCGAGAAAGACGAACTTGGCGCTCGAACGGTTGGCGGCTTCGGCAATTTCCTGAAGCAGGTACGCATTCTCGCTCGCGTTCTCAGCTTCCAGATACTTGCCGAGCTCGTCGATCATGAGGATAAAGCCTTCGCTTTCAGCTTCGGCGGCCTTTTCAAGTGCCTGGACGACGGCGCGTCCGTCGTTCTTCACCTTGAGACGTTCAGCCAGATCGTCCGTGAGGCTCGCCTGACGACCGACCATCAGAATCTGCTTCCAGCCTTCGCGTGAAGCAAAGGCTCTCGAGACGGCTTCTTCGTCGGCGAGGGACAGGATGCGTGCGGCCTCGTCCCTGCGCGGCCCCTTGCCGAGCAGTGAGGAGAGGACGAGCGCGAGGCTCGATTTGCCGCAGCCATAGGGGCCGGTCCAGGTGAAGGAGCGCTGGCGACTGCTGTTGATGTGCGTCGCCATGGTCTGCAGAGCGTTGAGGCAGGTGGTCTGCGCGACGTAGCCCGCAAGCACGCCTGCGTCGGACGCATCACGGTCGAGGCGCATGGAGCGCTGATAGCCTGCGTCCACGCTCACCCAGTGGCGGAGCGTATCCATTTGGTTGAGGCTGTCGGCTTCCTGCAGATCAATCAAGGTATTGGTTGTCATTGTGAGTGTCTCATGCGTACGCCTGTCTGAGCAGGTTGTACTTGAATCTGTCGGGGGCCGTAAGGGCTTTGCCGCGGCGAACCAGCTGGCGAAGGCCGGCCTGTTCAGTCCAAACGAGGGCCTCGCCTGTCAGTTCGGACAGGCGGTACAGTCGTTCGGTCACGGACTCGGCGTCGAGCTTGAAGACCTTGCCGGGAGAGCCAATGTCATGGGCGATGCGGGCAAAGTCAAGCGACGAAGTGTCGTACGGCAGGCGCTGCCAGTATTCCATGATCGCGAAGGCGAACAGTTCGTCGGAAAGCGTCGGATGCGCGCTGCGTCGAAATGCGAAGACGTCGCGGGACTTGGTGTCAAGCAGGTCGAGTTCGGCAAGGAGCGGTTCGATGAAGTCCTCCGCATGCCCCTTTCCCGAAAGCTTCGGAAGGTAGGAGCGAAGGCACACGTCGACGGCTCGCTTGATGGTGGCCGTCGAGGTTTTCACGTTCATCGACGTACAGAAGTCGGTAAGGCTTGCAAAGAAGGCCTCTCGATCGAGCGTCGGCGACGTGACCTTGTTGAAGAGGAACCAGATGGGCGTAAAGCGTTCGGGGGTGGCGGCCAGGCGCCAGTGAACGAGCCACTGGGTCGTCAGACTCGAACAGCTCTCGTCGAGACCATGCTTGTTGCCGTCACCGAAAATGAGACGGCCGAGCTCCGTCAGAGAGAGCGTGGAGGAATCCACGATGTCGGCCGCGTCCGCCCAGAATCTTATGGCGCCGACCATGTTCTTGCCCACTCCAAGCTGGACGATCGCCTTGTTGACGTTGAGCGTTGGCACTTCATCATTCATCCACGCTTCGTTGATGTAGCGGGTGAGTTTGGGAATCCAAAGCTGACGAAGAGGAAAGGTTTCGTGTCCCGAAAGCTGAATCTTGAAATCAGTATCGGTATGAGTGGGCGACGTCGTCATGTTTGTACTGAGGTGGAAAAAAGTAAGACAGGACAGCAGCAGGCCGTCCCGTGTCTAAGCAAAAGGGAATTTTACCAAGATTGGTGCCGGGCTTCGTCCCTCTGTGACGGCCGGTCCGGCAATCTGCACGCCGGACCGCAGGAAGCGGTTCAAGGCCGGTTCTGCGCGGGTACGGCGGCCTTTGCCCAGCCTTAGAAAAACAGAAAATCCCGGTCTCGAGTGAGACCGGGATGATCAGAAAAGCGAACTTAACGCGATTTGTCAGCTCTTGGCGTACAGTTCAGCGGTTCGTTCGGCGAATCGGAGGATGTCCTTCACCATCTTGGAGTCCTCACTGTCAAGTACCCAGATGTTCGCCCCATGATGGGTTTTATGCTTCGAATGGCACCTGAGTCCCATGCCCTTCGATGGCATCTCGACGTAGAAGGCTCCATCCTGAACGCCAAAGGCAGCAGTCTTGTCACCGAACTTCCATACCGTCCTTTCGGCGGACGAAGTCGTCGGCGTGCCGAGGCGAGCAATCAGGTCTTCCTTGAGCTTTTCATTTTGTTCAAGCTGCAGAGGCTGAGACATTTCTTGCTCCTGCTCCTGCTCCTGCTTCGGTTCCTGCTCAGGCTTCGTTTCCTGCTTTGGCTCAGGATTCTGTTTCTGCGACGCATCCGAAGTCGCGTTCTCGGGGGCGGTATCCAGGTTCAGGAACGGCGTCAGGTTTTTCCAGATGATCTCAGCCATGCGTTCGGTACGCTTCTGAATAAATTCCTCGTTCCAAACGATCGCAGGATTGGCGAGTTCTTCGATCTGCTTTTCAGCCACCCTGTTCTTGAAGAACTTGGCTAAGGACCTCTTGATCTTCTTCCTGTCGAAGGGTGCTGTGCTCCCATTGATTTTGTTCTCAAGTACATCAGGGATAGGATTGGTATCGACCATGCACTGATAACCGCACGATTTGACGTCCCAGCCAAAATCCTGAACGATGCAGTTAAGGCTCTTGGGAATGAAGGTGAGATTTCCGAGCTGATGGATGACACGGTCCTTGGCGGGCTGCCCGTGGAGTTCGTTGGTCCAAGCGCCAGGGGACATCCTCGTGCTTTGGGGAAGGACATGTTCCAAATCGAACTGTTTGTCAGTGTAGAACTCCTTCCATTTTTCGAGGGTAAGGTACTTGCTGCTCGAGGACGGTCGTGCTTCAAGCCTGCGCATGCCGTCCGTCGTATCGTCGACCTCAGTATGGTGGAGATAGCAGAGGTGAAGGAAACGCGAATTGGCCGTGCGCTGCCCTGTCTGGCCAAGCTCAGTGAGCTGCTCCTTCCAAGCATCGACTCCCCATTTTTTGTTGAGTCTCTTCTGACAGAGCGCAACTTTCAGTCGTTCAATAACTTCATCTGCGGAAATGAGTGCACGAGGATCAATGAAATGTTTCGCGACCAGACTTCTGTCATTTGACTTTTTCTTGCCTGTCAGGATGTCACGGTAAGTGCCCTCAATACCGTTCGTGGAATCGATCATGGAGAACCAAAGGCCGCTGTAGGCACCAAGAGCGCGTACGACTCGGAGAAAGATCAGGTAGGCCTTTTCCTTGAGATCGTCGGTGGTCAGGCGGTACTGGATGTAGAAACGGCAGCCGATGGTCATTGCCAAGGTCGAGTTGATCGAACGCGTCAGCGCGAAGGAAACCTTGGCCTCATCGAGCAGATCCTTCGGAGACCCTTTAATGTCCCCGTTGGAGCCTTTTGTCGAGAAGGAAGTATCGTTGAAAATGGGTTCGAACTCTTCTACAACTTTGGATGGATCAGCTTTGGAGAAATTAACCCAATAACTGACCGTTTCGTAAAGAACGCGAAGATAATGAGTGACCGGCGCTATTGCATCCTTGTACGGGACGCCGGCCTCGAGGTCAGTCAGAGCTTTCTGACTGACGGCTTCGAAGGAATTCTTCAGTTCCCTGCGCTGATCTTTGCCATTTGCCGACAATCTTGTGCCGTTATAGAGCAACGCAAAGGAGATCAGGATTGCCTCAGGAACTTTGTCGCCAAGGTTTTTCAAGTCGATCAAATTCTTAATTTGATCGAGCAATTGCTGTGTGGTTTCGATCTGTTTCTCAAAAATGGGGTCTTCAAAATTGAAGATTTCAGCTTCAAGACCATTGGGAATGTGTTTGAGAACGAGATCGGAATTGAAGAACTTGTAGACCTCGGGAATGAACGTTTCAATGGCCGAAAGCGGGCGGCCTGCCGTGTTGAGGGACTCAAAAATGTCGAGGTAGTTCTCGGCCTCGCAGGTCACTGTAGCTACGTAAACGGTTCGATTGAAAAAACTGGTGAAGCAGATCAGGCGCGTTGCCGCTTCAACGAAAGGAGCAGCATTCATGGCTTCTTCTTCGTCACCATTTGCGGGCGTACACCCCTGTTCCTTCATGTCGAGGTAATGCTTGAGTTTGTACTTGGTGTTGAAGCGCAGAGCGTTGCAGGTCTTCTCGCCGCCGTATTCGAGCATGTCCTCAATGCTGGGATACTCGTCATCGTCGGGAAGGTCAAGATCAATTCCAAGGTCCTTCGTTGGGCCGTAGCAAATGTAATCGAGGAAAGCATCGATTGCATTGATGACGTTGAACATGTTGGGCGGGACCGATTTCCTGTCCAAGATGTCGACGTTCAAATGCTCAGCTGCTTTCCACTTCGCCATACTTGAGTCGTAGAGAGGAACGTTTTGCGTGTAGTTTGAAAGCTTCTTGAGGTTGCGTGCAAGAATTGCAAAAGGCGATTCAAATATATTCTGCCCCCAGTGGTCAATCCCTTCGCGGCCCAGTCGAGGCTTGAATTGACTTGATGCACGCCAAAGAACGGGTTCGATCAATTTGACGCAGTCGTTAATGTCATCTGTGACATTTCGCAAATTGCCTGTGTACGTAATTTTATCAATAATGCATTCAGCAATCTTATTAGAAAGATAATACAGACGATTCAGGAGAGCAATGTAGAACAAGTAGCAGGTCGTAAGGCGTTGTTGCCCGTCGATAACTGCATAGAATTCCGAATCACCAGTTTCAAAGATCTTTTTCTTCAGCTGTTCATCGCGGACGAGAATGACAGTGCCAATAAATTTGGCATGTTTAGTCAGATCGTAGCCTACGCAGGACTGGAACTTCTGAGTGCTGTCATAGTAATAGCGGCAGATTTCCGAAAGAAGGCGGGTCACATGCTCTGTGTCCCACTTATAGGCCCTTTGATAGGAAGGAATTGCATAAAACTTCTTCTGGGACAAACAGTCGATGATGGATTCTGCGTTGAGTGCGCAACCAAAATTTGTAGTCATTTCAAATCGGACAAGATGAGGGTCTGCAAAGGCAGCTTGCACACAAGCCACGTATCTTTTTATCATATCAAAAGCTTGGCTCAACCAGTAAACTTCTGACACCCACGCCCTCCTCTCCGCTTGTTTTCTTCAACCACTGCCGCTGTCCACGAATGGAGAGCGTTAACGGAACCGACAACTGGATGCGGGCGCAGGCATGCGACAGGGTTATTTTCACGCGTCGCCTCTCCTATATCGTGCAAATTGAGAGATTATGAGGCTTCTGCCCACACTTTTGCGGCAAAAGTTGCTATCCTTAGCTTTTCCCTTAATGCCCGCCAACGCCGGCACAAAATCCTGCGCCCGAGGTCCGAATGCGTTCGAGCTCCAGCTCACGCCTGGCCAGTCGGGCGCTCGTCTTTTTGGAGAACAAGAATGACCAATACCGCCGCCCCTCTCGAATCGTTTGGCAAGATCTTTCAGGGCGATTTCATTGAACGCAACGGCATGAGCCTGCTGCAGCTCGCCTCCGCCTCCGGCATTCCGGTCGCCGAGATCGAAGCCATCATCAAGGACGAACGTCCGCTCACGGACGACGATGCCGAACGCTTCGGTCGCGTCTTCGGCGTGTCCGGCGAATACTTCAAGAACCTCTACGCCCAGTACACGAAATAATTCCGTATTCGGGAAGCGCAGATCTTTCCCGTCTACTGAAGCATTGAAGAAGGGTTCGAGGCGATGATTCTCACCGATCACAAAATCAAGGATTACGGTCAGAAGCTGGTGGCTCCCTTTGCGGGAGACCGCGTGCAGGCCGTCGGCTACGATCTGACTGCGAAGACCTTCCTGCTCTCCTCCGAGCAGGCGTCGTCTGAAGTCACCCTCGAGCCCATGGCTTCGGTCTTCGTGCAGTGCGAAGAAGAAATTGCATTGCCCGCCGATATTACGTCGACCATTCAATTGCGAAACAGCCGCATTCGCCAGGGCCTGATTCTCACTGCTCCCCGCTATTATCCCGGTCATTGCAAGCCCGTGTATTTCCGCGTGACCAATTTCTCTGGCGAAGCCGTCAGGCTCGCTGCGGGTGACGGCATCGCCACGATCATCTTCGAGCGTCTCGAGTACCCCATCGATCAGCCGTATGACGGAAAGTTCCAGAACGAGAAGACATTTGCAGGGTGATCCGCAAAACCTCATCCATTCAAAAAGGCGCCGAAAACGGCGCCTTTTTTTTTCAGTGGGTTTACGCCCTCAATTCTGGCCATTCAGAACCTGCAATTGAAGGGAATGGCGACATTTTCAAAAGGGCTTGAGCAAATCATCGGCATTCACATCCATCCACAGCGCAGATCAGCTATATCACTGAATGGCGTTTGAAACGGAGGCGGGTCAATTCACTTCATTTGCCCTATTCCGAATCAAAGAATTGCGTTTTCGGCAGCCCTTCTCATCGCATCATCACCGCGTCGGTCGTACATGGCGGTGGTCGAGATGTTCGAGTGCCCCATCATGTTCTTGACGGTCACGATGTCGACGTTGTTCGCAAAGAGTCGGGTGGCGAATGTTCGTCGGAGGTCATGCGCCGTCGCCGACTCATGGTTCGCGGACTCCATGCGGCGTTTCGTGATTCGACCGACTGAACTCGGGTCGAGAGCGTCGGTAATGGAAATCCGGCCGTTCTTGTAGATCCGTCCGAAAAGCAATCCTGGTTCTGTGCCACGCCAGCTACGAATCCAGATTTCGACTGCCTGTGCGACTGGCGGCGGAAGAAACACCCTCCTCTCCTTGTCGCCCTTGCCGATCAGGGTGAGGGAACGGTTGTAGAGATCGAGCTTGTCGATGCGGATGCCAGGAATTTCACCACGACGAAGTCCGCAGCCGAGCATCAGTGCGATGACTGCGCGGTCACGGGCGCCGATCGCCGTGTCCGCATCGCACCCCGCGAGAAGATTTCGGGATTCGTCAAAGGAAAGCGCGCGCCCCGTAGGTAGTCGATAGAAACGCCTCTGCTTCAGGGACTTGATGCGAAGGTAGTCCTCGTGCTCCATCGATCGTGCGAGCCAGGCAGCCTGAGCGACCCCCTTGAGGGCAGCCAAATAACAGTTCGAAGTTGAGCCCGAAATGCCGTCGCGCTCCTGTTTAGCGAGAAACGCGAGCACGTGTTCGGTCTTCATCTCTCCCCAACGGCAGTCTCGAAGATCGGCGGCGCCGGTCCATCGGGCGAAGACATTGAGTTTTGACGCCACCGACTTGCGCGACTGCGGCGAATGAAGCGTCGCGAGATAGGCGAGCGCCGCATTGACCTGTCCCGAATTTGCAGCGGCCGTTGCCGACAGCATGCCTTTCTGAGTTGCGCCCGAATCGGCGCCCTTCGGCGGAACCATGACCTCAAAATCCGTTGACATTTCTAAAAACCCTTGATGGAGAACGAAGGCGCGAGTTTCTTAGTGCGGGCGCCGGACGCTCCAAATAACGCACGAGAATGAACATTCTACGACATTAACATATTATATCTCTTCCTTCGACCCGATTTACCCCTTGAGGGGTTCAGGACTACAGGATTTTCAAGAGGGGCTTCAAGGATGATTGTGCTCGGGCGACGGCGCAAAAAAACCAGAAACGGCACTTCACATGGCGCGGTTGAATGGTTTGAGATGAATGGATGATGGCCTGCAGTAGAAAGATCGCGTTTATTTGCGTCCAGATGAACATGAAAATCCTTTCTTTAGCTGTGCGACAAGGAGAGAGAGGCATTTGAGAACGTGAAAAAATAGGCCCTTTTGGGCTTCCGGGCTCTGAAAACGCCTCGTTCGGGCACGTTTTCGCCACAGCAGGTAGAATGTCGAGATAGCAAAAACAAAACAAAGCCAGGAAGCCTCCATGCAAGAACAAAAAAACAATGAAGACACTCTGACTGACGATGCCATTGAGGCCGGCATCGAGGAACTGACCCTCGCGCTTCTTTATTTGAAGCGCTTCAAGTGGAACCATGACGACTAGGTCGCCCGTGCCAGCTGGCGTAGCTTCGACTGGGAGACGCTCGACAATCTTTTGCAGTCCTCCGATCTTTCCGGTTGTGACCACAAGGCGGTCTGGATTTCCGACGAAGGCATCAGGCGGGCGCGCAACATTCTGGAGAAGTACGGCCTTTCTCATCTTGAAGGTGCTGCAGAAGCTTAATGACCAAACGACTGGAGCCGGACTTCCGGCTCGGACTTACCGGAGCCATCGTCTCCTATCTCAGCTGGGGGCTCATGCCCATCTACTGGAACCTGCTCGAAGGAGCCGGCTCCGTAGAGGTGATTGCCCATCGCATTCTCTGGTCGCTTCTCTTCATCCCGCTCGTGATGGCGGTCCGCGGAAAACTCCGCTCCGCCTGGTCCGACATCAAGTCGATTTTCACCTCCCCCGTCACAGCCCTTCTGCTCGCGACCGCCGCGTGCTTCGCCGGTCTCAACTGGTGGATAAACGTGATCGCCGTTCTGAGCGGTCACGTTGTGGAGCTCGGCATCGGCACTTTCCTCACGCCGCTCATCTCCGTTTCCTGCGGTGTTCTCTTTTTCCATGAACGCCTCTCGCGCACGAAGACCGCTGGCGTGATGCTCGCCATGACCGGCGTCCTCATCATGATCGTCTCCTTCGGCCACTTCCCCTGGATTTCGCTCGGCGTCTCGGCGACCTGGGGAATTTACGGGGCGCTCAAGAAAAAGCTCATGCTCGACGCCTGGGTGAGCATTCTGCTTGAAGCCCTCATGATGATGCCCGTTGCTTTCGGTTATGTCTTCTGGCGTTCGTCGATCGGTGAAAATCACTTCCTGCCGACGGTCAATCCCGAGCTTTCGCTCTGTCTCGCCGGCACCGGCATCGTCGCCTCCATCCCGCTTATCTTCTTTACGATCGCAGCGGTCAACCTCCCGATGAACGTGCTCGGATTCTGCCAGTACATCTCGCCGATCCTCACGCTTTTGCTCGGAATCTTATTCTTCAACGAGCGTTTCGGCTGGGCCGAACTCTTCCCCCTCCTCTTCATCTGGAGCGGCATCGCTGCCTTCCTTTTTGCAGAAGTTCGCGAACATCGCAAGGCCCATTGATCACTTCGGGTGTTCTTGCTGAATGCACGGGAGCCGCACAACATACGCATCTTTCACAGGAGATTCCCTTGAAGATTTCCGCCCGCAACTGCATTGAAGGCAAGGTCGTCGCGATCCACGATGGCCCCGTCTCCACGGAAGTGACGGTTGCAACGCCCGCCGGCGAACGCATCGTCTCCTCTATCACGACGACGTCCGCCAAGGCCCTCGGCCTCAAGGGCGCCAAGGCCTACGCGATGATCAAGGCCTCCAACGTCATGCTCGCCGTTGACTGATCGAATTTTTCAACGAATTCACCCTCTTCATCATCGTCCGCCAGTTGTCCAAAGCCACCCAGATTGGCGTGCCTGATGCAGATCCAGACACGCCAAAAGACTTCTGCGAGAAGATGCAGTCTTCTCAAGAAGAGAAACCCGCCGGAAGGAGGAGGTTTGCGCATGACGGGCGCAAGGCTAGCAGGCTTCAGGATAATTCTACTTAAGTTGCACGACTACTGTTGCAACAGTGCGTTGCGTTTAAGCAATAATAGGATTCGGTCAGAACAACAGACCTTTCCTGGACTTAACTCATGAAAAGGCGCTTTGCTGAATTCGAAACCTGGCAGATCTTCGTTTCACTGATGAGGCTCGGCAGCATGAGCCGCGTGGCGAAGGAAACGGGCTACGAGACCTCGTTCGTGAGCCGACGCATTGCGGCGCTCGAAAAGTCGGTGGGCTCGAAGCTCTTCGAGCGAACCACGCGCCTCTGCATGCCGACGCACGAAGCGCATGCCCTTCTTGACCGCATTTTGCCCTACGTCGTGGACCTTGAGCGCAGACTCGAGATGGCGTCCCGCGCCGTCAAGGCCTCGTCCGGCGACGTCGCCCTCAAGGTTCGCTGCGCATCAGGGCTTCTTCCCTTCGTCGTGCGAGCGATCAAGCCCTTCCGCGACAATCATCCCGAGTACAAGTTTGAAGTCTCCGCCGTGCACACCCCGCCCGTCGGCAGCGTCATGGACGCCGACCTCGGCATCTGGGCGAGTTCGGGTACGTCCCCTCACTTCACATTCGAGGACCTCGGCGTCGTGCCGAGCTGGCTCTGCGCCACGCCCTCCTTCCTCGAGCGCCATTCCGTGAGGACCGTCGAAGATCTGGACAAGGTTCCGCTTCTGGGCTGCTCTCACTGGATTGCGCCCTTCCTCATCGTCCCCGCCATTGATCCTCTGCTTCCCGTTCGACGAGATCTCAGAATGGCGGTCAACTTCAACAGCGTGCAGGGACTTCGCGACGCGGTACTCGAAGACACGGGCGTCGGCGCCTCCCTTCCCGCCTACACGGTCGCGACCGACATCGTCAAGGGCCGCATGGTCCGCGTCCTTCCCGAACTCACCGGCCCGTCCCTCAAGTTCCGACTCGTGCGCCAGAAGACCGACATCCCCGTTCCTGAAGTCGAACGATTCGCACGCTGGCTCGTCGAATCCTGGCGACGCGACATGGTCTTTCCGTCCGCCTGATTCGGCCGCCCAAGAATCATGAAGGCCCCGCCTACCGCATGGAGACAGGGCCTTGTTCTTTGCCCGGGATGCTGCATTCATCCCTTTTGGGCTCGGCGCCCCTGACGGACGCCGTCAATCGTTATCAGTATTCGAGCATGGGCTCGAGCTGCTAGACTTGCTGGACGTAGCGCTTGATTTCCTTGAGGGCGGGAACGCGCTTCGTCATCGGACTGGTCGGTACGGCTGTTCAAGAATGCCGGTTTTGGAAAAGTTGTCGTTTGTCTGCAGGTTTGAGGGATCAGCTCAGGCGCCTGCCGCCGGCATCAGGAATGCCTGCGTACTTCATGGTGGCATACTCGATCTTCGAGACCGAGCCGCAACCGTCGTGCCTGAAGGCGCTTTTCTCCTCCGCATCAAGGAAGCCCACGATGTAGGGGGCGTAGTTGGCGAGCGTGTTGAGGTCGATCTGAAGGAGTTTCGAGGACGTGAAGTTCTCGTCCATGCGTTCGCTTGTGCCGAGGAACACCCAGCCCGAGAATGCCCCGTCAGGCTTCCTGCGGTAGAAAATGCCGATGTCCTCGCCCTTCTGAAGAACGCCCGGCGTCACCCAGGCATAGGCCGTGGCCATCGGGCCCTCGATCATCGGGCGGATCTGGCTCTTGGGGATGAGCGGGCGCCATTCGGACGTGGCGCAGCAGTCTTGTCGATCGATCGACACGGGCCAGAAGTTCGTCTTCTGCAGGCGCTCAAGAAGCTTCTCATGGCCGTAGAGCGCGGCAAAATCGCACTCGTTGGCGTAGAGCGGCACGAGCTCATAAATGGTGATCGAGTTGAGCGAGGCCGAGACGGCGTCCCAGGCTTCGCAAAGGCACATGCCGGCAAACGGCGTGTTGGGGAACGTGGGCGAACTGGTGCACGTGACCATGTAGCCGGGCTCGGGCATCTTGCCTTCTTTGTTCATCTGACGTGCGATGGCGTCAAGAAGAAGCACTCTCCAGTCGCTTGCGTTGATTTTCTTCACCTCTTCTGCGGGGGCGGCAATCGTGAGCACGGGCAGCTTGACCGCTTCGGCGTCTTCGTTCGTGACCGATCCGGTGACTTCGGCCTGAGCGGCATTAATTACATGCTTCATCGCCAGGTCGGCCACGGCGACGATGCGCACGATGTGCTTGTCCACAGGATGAGAGCAGACCATGATGGCGGGGCCGTTCGGGTTCGGGATCATGCGTTCGACCTTGAGGTTCGACTTGTCGAGCTCAGCGACGGTGCTCTTGTTGAAGAAATCCTTGATGGAGTCGTGATCCTTGAGAATGGTTTCAATAATCGCGAGGTTCCGACGAAGCATGTTCAGCTCGGACTGGGTGCCGTAATACCCCTGCGCCTCGGCCTGCTCGATCAGGTTCCTGGCGTATTCGTCGAGGAACTTCCTCGTCTTGGCTGCGACCTTTTTCGCCTCGTCGTAGTCTTCGGCAAGAACCAGGCACCTGAGCATCAGGAAGAACCAGTCGGCATCCCTGCCCTCTTCGGGCAGGGCTTCAAGAAGGCCCCTGGCCTTTTTCACGCGGTCTTCCTTGCTGCCGAAGCTACTCTCGAGGATCTCACCTGCGGCCGCCATGGAGACGAGTTGGCGAAGCATGCCCCACTCAGGCTTGATGTTATTGACGAAAGTGTAAATCACCGACATGTCACCATCCTGCTTGAAACCTTCGACGACGTACGTGAAGAGCAGCAGCCCCGTGTCGACGGCAAAATGCTGCTCAATGTTCCCGTCAAAGAGCAAGCGCGCAGCCAAGGATGCGGTATGGCGCGCCTCCTTCCAGTTACCCTTCAGCTGGAGCAGACCGCAGACGAGCGAGAGCCTGATGAGGTTGCCGTCCTTGTTGTTGCCGGAAACATCCAGAACTGCCTCAAGCTTCTGCGGGTCCTGCATGTCAAGTGCGGCACGCGCGATGAAATCAAGCTCGACGCGGCTGAAGTTGTCGAGAGGAATCGGCGACGTCACTTCGAGAATCGCGCGCTTGCCCTCGTCACCGCGCTCATACTGGCTGCGCATCCACTCGATGCGCTCGGCCTTCGTCAAGTCGAGTGCGTAGTCCCTCGGCGTTTCGTCGCAGAGCCGGTCGCCTCCGGTGACTGCGGCACGGCACATGACCGAGAGAGTCAGCACGCCGTCGCTGTCCTTAAAGTCGACCACCGAGTCGAGACCGTCCTCAAGCGTTTCGATCATCTCGGCCTTGTTGCCCAACCTGCTCAAAATGACGGCCGTAACCTGGTAGGCCCTGGGCGCAGACCCTCCTGCCACGAAGTAGAGACCGAAAGTCTCGAGGGCCTTGCTGAGGTTCTTCTCGAAGAGTTCATGATCCTCTTCCTCCTTGAAGAAGCCCTGGAAGGCCCATGTCTCGGCCATGTGACGAAGAACGAACGGGTCTTCCATCTGCTCTTCGAAAGTGAGCTTGTTGAAGAGCTTTTCGGCCTTGTCTTCCTTGTGTTCATACAAGGCACGGATGATCTGAAGGGTGTGCTTGCGAGCCTTCACCAGGCTGCGAAGATCATATCCGTATGAGTTGCCTTCGACCTTCGCCAAGCTCACGGCTGCCTTGAGGTGTGCGGCAGCGTTGTCGACCTCGTTCCTGAGCAGGTACGATTCCGCACAGAGAAGATGCACCAGACCGCACTCGCCGCCGCATTCAAGGATGTGCAGACAGATCCGGTTGAAGTAGTAGACGTCGGCGCAGTGCTCCGTGAGGCTGAGTTCCATGGAGGCGGAAGCGATCCAGGGAATGATGACGTCGAGAGCCTCAAACATCACGTCCTCGGTGTCGGTCTGCTCGAATCGAGCGGTCAGGTCGCTGTAGGGCTTCTCCCCTTGAATGATCTTCAGGGCTTCCTGCCGGTCAAACGTCCTGTTGGGGGAGTTCCTGGATATCCGACTTCCCGTCATTCGATGTCTCCGTTTTTGATTGCCGTCGTGGATTCAGAGGGTCGCCCCGATCGTCGAGGCGGATCCGGTATTATAACAAAGCACTCAGGATGCCGATTCCTTTATGCTCTAATCGTGAGCATTTTGTGCAGATCGGAGCCTCTGCGGTAGAGACGTTTCACGGGGCTGGCCTGAGGGCAGCCGCAATACGTTTTGCAACGTCTCGTTTTGGCCGCCCGGCACCGCTTCAGGTAAAATGTATTATCGATGGCATGCCGTGCGTTGAGGGCGTTTCAGGAGCCCGCCTCACGGCAGAAGCCTGCCCCAACAAGTCAAGAAGACAGGCCCTACATGCGAATCGGATCCTTCATCGTCATCGTGCTCTCCCTCATCGCGACAGCCTTTTCCGTCGCGGTCACCGCAGTTGGTTGGGAGCGCATCCTCTTTTACACGGGATGGATGTCCTCATCCTTCGTCTACCCCGCCTCGATCCTTCTCTACATTCTTCTCTTCGGCCTCGCCATGATGCGCTGCAGGACGATCACCCGTGCTGCGGGCGCCTCTCTCATCGCCTCCATCGTCGCCCTCCTCGTCTGGGTCTTCATCTCGGCCGTCGACCAGTACTACGGCGGCCCGCTCGTCGCCATGATGACCGGCTGGTTCGGCATGCAGAGCATCATCGTTGAAGAAACCTCGCTGAACATCATCGCCGTCCTGGGCGGCGTCCTCTGGCCCCTTCTCTACACCGTTACCCTCTTCATCGCCACCCTCTTCACGAAGCGCAGGGTGCCGAGGTACCTCAAGTAGCCGCTCGCCTCATTCATGCAAGGCCGCAGGTTCCCATTTCCTGCGGCCATTTTGCCGACCGCCTTTTACCTGAAGAGTGCACCTTTCGAACCTCAACGCACTTCGGTCACGCCTTCCAATCCATTCGGGCATGTTCTTGAGCGCCAGATATGCCTTCCCTGCCATGTAGCTCAGAAAGCATGCCCTGACATGTCGTCCACAATGAGGGATGTTTCTTGCACCACGGCACTGATTCATTTCATCAGGCATCTGTCTATCCGGCAATGGCACAGTCGCACAAAAAAAACTATCCCGAACGGAATCAGAATAGGCGCATCCCGGAACCGCATCGCTGACTGTCGGCATCAAGCGAATCACAAATTATCGACCATTCCCCGAGAATGATCCCTTTAGGTTAGTGTTGCAAGCAAGCCACACCTTCAAAAAAGATTTGCCAATTCATATCAACAGCACATTTTCGTTTGTGACACAGTGATAATCAATTGAAATTAACTGCCCCCCCCCCCCCGAGTAAGGGTTTACCCGTATCGGAGGGTAGTGTGTGTAGAGCCGAAACTGTGTACCGCGTATTCATCACAACCGATGGACACGTTCAAAATTCTCGACATTCAACCGGAGATTGGAATGAACTCGACATTCAAAGTTGTTTTCAACAAGGCGCGCGGCGCCTTGATGGTGGTAAATGAAGCCACGTCCTCCGTTCAAGCGAAGGGTACGAAGACGGTTATCGCGGCCGCTGTGGCGGCGCGATGGCCGGCGACCTCACTTATGACTCGATCGTCAAAAACGAGGGAACGTTCAAGTTCCTCAACGGCAAGGGTGAGACAACGCATATTCTGACCAACGCCAGCGTTCCGCAGCTTATTGTTGACCTTAACAAAGCAAAAGATAAAGGTCTTTCCGCCATAATCAAGGCCTTGGGGCAGGTTAACGAGGAAAACAAGACCGGCACCGTGTTTGGTTATGCCGGCGGCCAGAACTACATGGAAAAGAGTAGTCATGACTTGATGGGAATAGCAGCCGAGGTCACTGATAACAAGACCTACAAGCACATCATTGAAATTATGCAGAAGCAGTTCGAGCCTCTGGATTCGAACTCGATCCTCATCCTTGACAAGGGGACGCATACGATTATCGGCGACGCGGAAGATAATACATCCCCGATTGTTTTGGGAATGGTAGGCGCTGACCGAGTGCTCAATCCTGCCCTCAATCTAGCTCTCGACAAAAATGAGATTGGCAAGCAGGCTTCACGCTCTACGGAAATTGTCCGTCATGGCAACTCTGTTGTTGAAATCGAATCCGGCAACGTTATCGGCGCGATCGGAGCTAGTTCCGTCGTCAACATTGGCAGTGGCTTGACGATCTCCAAGAAAAAGAGTTTAGGACCTGTCGAGATCACAGGCTATGTTTATACCAATGCAAGCAACACCACGACGACTCTCAACGGCGATTCCATTCTGAACGTCAAGGGTACGGGGTGCGTTGCCGGTGCCTTCGCAGGTGGATCGTCCATTGCTGTTTTTGACGGCGTTTCCAATTCCACCGTGACGGGCAACTCTTACTTCACCCTCAACAACTCCAAGGGTAACGAAGCCCATGGCTCCATCAACACTCTTGCTGCCGGCATTGCCGGCGGCGGTCTTGCGATCGGCATGGCCAGTGGCGACGCCGTGTCCAAGGTCGAGGGCTCCACTGTCATCGATCTTCAGAATGGTCTCGCAGCCGGCGTCATGGGCGGCGGCATGGCCCTTTCCGTTGACGGCGGCACGATGATGGATTTTTTCAACGGGACGCTTCATGCGGAGAACAATGCCTTCAAGCCCATCAACGAACTGGGCAAGAAGATCTCCGAAAAGCTGAAGGGATTCAGTCCTAAACTCACAGAGACCGTCAAGACGGAATCGGGCACGGCTTTGGCCGAATCGCACGACATCAACATCAAGGTCGGCACCGGCATGACGACGCTCGGCCTTGTGGGCGGCGGCATTGCAGCGACCTATCAGAACAACCATCCTGCTTCTTCGGCAGTCAGTACGGCCAAGGCTGACAATGTCACGATCCTTCTCGGCGGCAACGAAGCAAAGCCGGATCAGACGTTTGACGGCGCCTGGAAGAGCGGTCTTATCAGTGCCATCAAGAATTTGGGTGCCTCCGGTGGCAAGGCCACGGTTGACAAGGTCGTCGAATTTGCCACGGCCATTGACGATTACGACGGCGCTACCATTGGCGTTCTCGGCGGTGGCATCGCCCTCGGCTATGACAGCATGCGTGGCGATAATGGCGAACATTCGCCCAAGGCTGACGCTTCCGTGAAGAATGTCGGCATCCAGGTCAACAGCGGTTACAACGTTGCCCTCGTTGCTGGCGGTTTTGCGGTTGGTTCCGGTCACTCTCTCACGGGCGAGGACGTGTTGTCTTCAGCCAATGTTGATGAGAATGTTCTCGTCAACATCGCCGGCGGTGAAACGGTCGGTCTGATGGGCGGTGGCGTGGCTGTCTGGACCGGCAGCAAGGAAGCACATGAGGGCGTAGGTGTCAAGGCCAATGTCGGCAATGTTACGTTTAACGTGACGGGTGGCTCCGTTGATGGTCTCTTCGGCGGTGGTCTTGCCGTTGACGATTCCAATCCTGAAAACGGCGGCTCCTATGTTGACGCCCGCAACGCCGAGGCCAATGTCGGCAATGTCAACATCAACGTTGCCGGCGGCAAGGTCGGCCGTCTTCATGTTGAGGTCTTCAACGAGGTCGAAAATTATCCCAGCGGTGAAGGCAAGGATACGCCTGACATGAAGCTGTACCTCAAGGCCGGGCTCAAGGCCATTCAGGACGGCAAGGCTGCCATCGTCGGCGGCGGCATGGCTGCGGGCAACAGCATCGCCATCGCTGAAGATGGCTCTGCCAAGGATGCCGCGGGCGCGCGTGTTGAAGTTGCCAACATCAACATCTCCGGCGGCGTCATCGGTGAAGAAAAGGCCGGCATGCAGGGCAACATCTATGGCGGCGGCATCGCCTCCACGGGTGGCACGACCTGGGTCGGCACGTCCAACATCACGGTTGCAGGCGGCACGATCAACGGCGACATCTACGGCGGCGGTCTCTCGATCGGCGGCAACTATGGCGTTGGTCATGAGTGCTACAACGACGCCCTCTCTGCCGTGGACACGGCCAACGTCACGCTCGGAGCAGGCAGCCTCAAGGGCAACGTCTACCTTGGCGGTCGCGTGCTTGAGGAAGGCGCCAATGCCAATAACAAGGGCAAGGCCAATGCAACTGTCGCTGCTGGCACGCTCACGATCTACAAGGACTTCAAGTTCTTGAAGGCCGACGCCGTCATCGACGGTTCCGGCGCTGATTCGGCAACGCTCAACTTCGTGAACGGCTATGACTTCTCCAAGACTGAAGCCTCTGAAGTCGCCCTGCTCGATGGCTCTGACCGCATCGTGATCAAGGGCTTCGACAAGCTCGAGTCCGGCGACCTCGTTACCGGCGCAGACTATGACATGGGCGGCAAGACCAGCGTCGAGGTCACCGGCAATTACGAGTTTGGTGCAATCAGTAGTGCCAACGATTCGCAGACGTTGACCGTCAAGGAAGGTGGTGCCCTCGCCGTTCAGTCTACGGTCGCTCCTACCAACAAGTTCGTGGTCGAGGAAGGCGTTCTTGCTCTTGGCACAACCGCCAGGACTTCTGACGCCCGCGACGGCCTCGGCAAGTACAACGAAAAGGCCGGTCTCTACCTGAGCGGACAGGTCAATCTCACCAACGCCAGCATCAACGTTGGCGAGACCAAAGCCAAGAATGGCGTGAACATTGGTTCCAACGGCACGCTGATTGTTGATGCCTCTGTTGATGACGGTCAGGAAGGCAATCTTTCCACCGACGTGACCGGCAAGATCACTGGCGAAAAGGGTTCCACGATTCATTACGTGCACGTGGCCGACAAGGGTGTCGTTGAGGTCGAACATGAAGGCTTCACGACCGTCACGGTCGACAACCTCCTCTACAAAGTTGTCAAGGTTGAAAACGAGGACAACCAGTACACGTTCAAGATCGCCACGGGTTCCGAACTCGCCGGTACGGGCCTTGAACACTTTGACGGCGCTGCCCTTGACGGCATGGCCGACAACGAAGTGATCGGTTCCCTCCTTGACCAAGCCAACACTGCCATCACGTCCGGCAGCCAGCGCGAAGCCCGCCTCAACGGCGCCCTCAACCTCGCTGCTGCGGGTGGCGTCCAGACGGCCGGCATTGAAGCCGCCACGATGGGCATCGACCAGGCCACGAAGCGTGCTGCGCTCACCAACGTCTTCCTGGACGGCTGGACGGGTTTCGCTGAAGTGACGGGCACCTCCCTCAAGATGGGCGGCGACTCCGGCGCTCTTGAAACGAAGACCGAGCTGGGCGGCATCACGGTCGGCGGTGAATACACGATGGGCGACATGACGTTCGGCGTCATGGGCAACTTCGGCACCGGCGACGTTGAAGGCGAAGGCGACAACGACGGCGTCAAGAACGACGTGGACTACTACGGCGTTCAGGGCTACGCTGCCAAGCGCATGGGCCAGTTCAACCTCGTCGGCCAGATGGGCCTCATGACGACGAAGAACGACGTCACGTCCGCTGACGGCGACTCCGCCGACATCGACGCCACGATCTTCACGATCGGTGCCCGCGGCGAAATGGCCTTCCAGATCAGCAAGTCCTGCCAAGCTGTTTCGTACGTCGGCCTCAACTACCTGCGCGTCGCCACTGACGGCTACAACACCGCCAAGGGCCTCTTCGTGGATGACATGGACCAGAACCTCGTGAGCATGCCGATCGGCGTGGCCTTCTCGGGCAACATGGACCTCGCCTCCGGCTGGACGCTCCGTCCGACGGTCGACGTGGCCTATGTCCACACGTTCGGTGACACGGACGTCGAAGCCACGACGAAGTTCGGCGCTGCCGCCATCAACACCAACCTCGACGTCTGGAGCGAGAACGTCGGCCGCGTGGGCTTCGGTCTTGAAGCCCGCAAGGACGCCCTCTCCTTCGGCGGCCAGATCGGTGGTGCCTTCGGCGACAACGACCATCGCGAGTTCTATGGCCAGCTCAACGTGAAGTATCTCTTCTGATACTGATCGTCTCCCTCTCCGCCGCCTTCTCCCTCTCTCCATCCGGGGCGGCGGGTTCCCCGCCTCCGGCATCCTTCGGAATGCCGGAGGTTTTTTTGTACCTTGCAATCCGCACTTCGACTCCCCGCAGGATTCGTCATTAGGAGCTGCTTCGCTTCGCGCTCCGCAGAACCCTTCATCAGCTCAGGTCCATCGAGGGGTACACTTGAACAATCAATCCAATCCAACCGATCCCTACTCCACTCACTCCAGCCGAAACCAACAGGAAGAGGAACCGCCTCATGACCGAATTCGCCGCCTACGTAGAAGACTTCTGTACTCGTCTCTTCGAAGACATCCGAAAGCTTACCGCCGACACCTGCGGCGTCACGCGCGAGGGATATACGCCTGAAGAAGACAAGGTGCATGAGAGACTCGCCGAGGCTGCGCGCGAGATCGGTCTTGAGGTCCATGCGGACGCTGCGCTCAACCTCTGGATGACTTTGCCGGGTCGCAACAGGGATTTGCCAGCCTTCGTCTCGGGATCGCACACCGACTCCGTTCCTCAGGGCGGCAATTTCGATGGGCTTGCCGGCATCGTCGCGCCGCTCGCCGTGGCCAAATATCTGAAGGATACGAATAGGGTACCCGAACGGGACTTCTGTATCGTTGCATTCCGCATGGAGGAGTGCCCGGAATTCGGACGTGCCTATGCGGGCAGTCTGGCGCTGACGGGCCAGCTCAAGCCCTTTGAGCTCGAACTCCCTCGCAGGGATTCGGGGAGACTTCTGAAGGACGTTCTTCTTGAGCGCGGGGTCGACGTCGAGCGCATCGCGTCGGGAGAGCCGCTCATGGATCTCTCGAAGATTGCGGCCTTTGTCGAGCTTCACATCGAGCAGGGACCGAGGCTTGACAAGGAACCTGTCAACCGTGCGGCGGTCGTCACGGGAATCCGCGGGTATCTGAGGCACAAGCGATGCCGCGTCGAGGGCGAGACCGCGCATTCGGGCGCAGTCGATCATGAATTCAGGCACGACGCCGTCGCGGCCCTGACGGACCTGCTTTACGTGATGAACAGGCACTGGGAGGCCAGGCTCCATGACGGCAAGGATCTGGTCTTCACCTGCGGCGTCATCAACACGCCTTCGACGGCCGACATCTCAATCATCTCGGGCGACGTTTCCTTTGGGCTCGACATGAGAAGCCTTTCGATGGAGACGATCCGCGCCTTCCACGACCTCCTTCTTGAGGAGGCGGCCGCCATCGAAGAAAAGCGCGGTGTGAAGTTCATCTTTGACGACGTCATCGTAGGCAAGGCGGCACGTCCCGACGCAATCCTTTTCAATCGGCTCGTCAAGGCCGCGACGGATCACGGCATACCTCATCTTCAGATGGCGAGCGGAGCGGGCCACGACGCCGCGGTCATGACGAGCGCGGGCGTGCCCACGTGCATGCTCTTCGTCGCCAACCAGAATGGGTCTCACAACCCGCATGAGGCGATGCGAATTTCGGATTTCCTCTCAGGTGCGGAAATTCTCATGCACGCCGTCGTGGATTATGATTAACGGAAACGGGAGCCATTCTCCCTCACACAACGCCTGCGACGATTCCCTGAGTCTGGGCCGTCGCGTCGTGACGGTTACGGGACATTGCTCATAACATTTCGTTACAGGCGGTTGTACACTTATCCCACGTGCTTATGCGTGACAGTAAAAATCAGAAAGGAGGACGCACATGGCCAAGGATCATTCTCACAAGTCTGCCGTCGAACCCACCGGCGGCTGCACCCTTGAAGTCGCAGACCTTGAAAGGAAGCCCTCCTATCCTGTGGCTCCCCTTGAACCCAAGCATGTCGAACCTCATTCGTTCGACTCGATGACGCAGGTCGTCACCTATCTTCGCGACAAGCTTCGCGACACGCCGCTCGTCTCCCCCGAAGAGTCGGCCGCCGAAGTGTTCAAGATGCTCAACCGCGACCTGACGCAGACGGAACGTGACGCGCTCTTCAAGCTGCTGCTCGTCAAGGAGGCGCATCAGGCGGGCCTCTTCCCGAAGAAGCCCATCGACATGAACGCTCTTTCGGACAAGCTCCGCGAAGGCGCCTATCCGTACAAGAACCGCTACCCGAACAAGCTCTATGAGAAGGAACTCTATGACCTGCAGGTCGAGCTTCTGAAGCTTCAGGACTGGGTCAAGCGCACGAACTCGAAGATCATCGTGCTCTTTGAAGGCCGTGACGCGGCCGGCAAGGGCGGCACGATCCGCCGCTTCACCGAGAACCTCAATCCTCGCGGCGCGCGCACGGTGGCCCTTTCGAAGCCGACCGAGAATGAAGCGGGCCAGTGGTACTTCCAGCGCTATTGCGCGCACCTGCCCAATCCGGGCGAGATCTGCTTCTTCGACCGCTCCTGGTACAACCGCGCCGTGGTCGAACCCGTGATGGGATTCTGCACGCCCGAGCAGACCGAAATCTTCCTCAACGAAGTGACGGGCTTCGAGCAGTCCCTCATCAGGGGCGGCACGCACATCATCAAGTTCTGGCTCGCCGTGAGCCAGGACGAACAGCGCCGGCGCTTCCGCGAACGCCGCGAGAACCCGTTGAAGCGCTGGAAGCTCTCTCCCGTCGACATCGCGTCCATGGACCGCTGGGACGACTATTCGAAGGCCATTCGCCGCATGTTCCAGATGACCGACACGGCCGAAACGCCCTGGACGGTGATCCGCAACGAAGACAAACGCCGCGGTCGTCTCAACGCCATCCGCGTGCTGCTGCAATCGATTCCGTACGACAACCGCGACATGAAGAAGGTGGGCAACATCGACCCGCTCATCGTCGGTCGCGCAGGCAGCCTCTTCGCCTCTAACGGTGATCCGCTGCGCTTTGACATCAACAACGAGATCGGCAACAGCTGATCGACCTGAAACCGTTGTTTCGATGGCCCGCAGATACGACATCTTCGGGCCCTTTGATTTTTCACCCTCCTCTTATCGCTGATCGTGGGCTTTCGGCCACTGCCGCACGTCATGCGAACTGAATCGGACGTTTGGCGCCCGATCGGGAACGATGCCCCCAAAGCGCGCGCCCCACATATAAAATTATGCGCTTTGCGCCTCTGAAGGCCCGGCTGCCGTCGGCAGAAGGTGCGATTTCAGGCGTTGATTCCTGCAACTTTTGCGAAACAGCAGAGCCTTTTTTGGGCGGAATCCATGTCCCGCAACGGGTTCAAAGTGACGGAACCTTGCAGAAATCCGCCTCATGTAAGCTGTTTGCCCTATGTAACCATAAGCTACATGTCCATATAATCCTATTCAAGGGCATCGGTCACAAGGCCCGCACCGTCTCTGCTGAAAACGACGGACGGTCCCGAAGGCGCCCCACACAAGAGTCCTACAACACCTCCCGCATTAGAAAAGCTATGCAAAACACAGACAACAAGCGCTTTGTCGCGATCGGCCTGATGCTGTTCGCGATCCTGTTCGGCGCAGGCAATCTCATCTTCCCCGCCTCCATGGGCCAGGCTTCCGGCGATCACTTCGTTTGGGCTTTCATTGGCTTCTGCATTACGGGTGTAGGCCTTCCCCTTCTCGCCATCATGGCGATGGCTTATGCGGGATGCAATGACCTGCAGGAGGCTGCCGGCCGCGCACATCCCCTTTATGGTCTGTTCTATACGGTCGTGGTCTACATGTCCATCGGCCCCTGCTTCGCCATTCCGCGTACGGGCACGGTGGCTTTTGAAATCGGCCTGCGTCCCTTCCTCACCGAAGGTCAGGTTGAAATGGGCCTGTGGATCTTCCTCGTCCTCTTCTTCGTGGTTTCCTACTGGCTTGCCGCCACGCCGCAGAAGCTCGTCGACCGCGTCGGCAAGATCCTAACGCCGGCCCTCGTGCTCACGCTCGGTGCTCTGATCGTCAAGTCCGTCGTAGATCCGCTCGGCGTTCCGCAGGCCGCCCAGCCGAACTATGCGGGCGTCCTCACCGCCACGGTTGCGGGCATCCTTGACGGCTACAACACGCTTGACGCCATCGCCGCGTTCGTCTTCGCCACGCTCGTCACGAACTTCGTCCGTGAAGGCGGTGCCAAGACCGCGAAGGAAGTCACCTCCCAGGTCTACAAGTCCGGCATCCTCGCCGTGTCGCTCCTCGCCGTGATCTACTTCTTCATCGCGAAGATCGGCGCTGAGTCCGTCACCGCCATCGGCATGCAGGACACGGGTGCTCCGGTGCTCGCTGAAACCGCCAAGATCCTCTTCGGCAACTTCGGCGCTATCCTTCTCTCGGTCATCGTGCTGCTCGCCTGCCTGACGACGTCCATCGGCCTCATCACCTGCTGCGCCGCCTACTTCATGCGCATCGTCGGCCGCCTGACGTACAAGCAGTACTGCCTGCTCTTCACGATCGTCTCGTTCCTGATCGGCATGTTCGGCCTCAAGACCATCATCGTCTCCACGATCCCGGTCCTGATGTTCGTCTACCCGCTCTGCGTGATCCTGATCGTGCTGCTCTTCACGGACAAGCTCTTCGACGGCCGCCAGTGCGTCTACGCCTTCACCACCGCCTTCACGTTCGTGATGGCCGCGGTCTCCGGTCTCGAAACCGCCGGCGTGAACCTCGGCGCGATCTCCGAAGCCATCAAGGCCTACGTCCCGTTCGCCCAGTACGGCCTCGCCTGGGTCCCGTTCGCCGTCACCGGCTACGTCCTCGGCCTCGCCTACAAGGCCGCCGTCCCCTGCAAGGCCTGCTGCAAGCCGGCCTGACAACCTGACTCTCAAGTGAAGCCCCCGGTCAGGGCTCACTGAGAAAACCCAAAGGGCCCCGCACTTTTCCCCGAAGCGCGGGGCCTTCTCTTTTCCGGCTTCCGGGCTTTTGCGCCTCATTCGAGGACCTCTCCGCCTCCTTCAGGCGATCCCTGCAGCAGACCGTCTGCGTGGTCCGATTCTCTTTCAGATAAACTACGGGCACCGTTCCCCCATCAAGGATCCATCGCATGCTCCGATTTCCCGTTCCCGGCGCGCCTCTGACGCCCACAGACAACGAGCGTACGCTCATGAAGCCCCTCATCCGCATCCTGGAAAAAGGCGGCATCCGCTGGGGCATCGGCTGCGCCGACTGGCTCCCCATCGATCCGCAGCACTGCGCGGCCGAGATCGGGCTCAATCTCAGGCACGTCAAGCTGAGTGAAATTGGGAATACGGCCGAACTCGAAGCCTTTTTTGATGAGTTTGCCAATCCGGAAGCGCCCTGCCTCTTCCTTTCCGACATCGACGTTCCCGTCCTTGCGGCCTGGGACGACGAGGAGGAGCGAGAGGCAATGCGCGGGATCATCGTGCGCGGGCTTGCACGCATCGCCGCGACACATGGACATCATTTCATCGTGACGGGCCTCACGAGCCTCACAAAGGACATCTGCCGCGAAGCGTTTGAGAACGCCGAGCCTCTTGCGCCTCACGAGACCGAGGAGCTCTTCACGATCTCCCATGAGCAGGTCGGCCTTCTCTACGGCGCGGACCTTGCCCGCATCTCCGAGGAAAGGACAATGGTTCCCGACCTCGTCATGATGGAGCTGGACCGCCATGCCGCACTCGGCGCACGCTACGTCGAACCGTACATTCTTCAATGGGTTCGCCAGGGGAAGGCCGGGATCCTCCCGCCCGTGTCTGGCGCGCTCACGCCCCGCTTCCTCGAGCGACTCCAAAACGCAGGCCTGATGGATCTGAAGCGCATGGCGCTCTTTCAGGAAATCCCCGCTGTTTTCGGCAAGGATAGGCTCGACCTTCTTGCCGAGGCGATGGTGACCCTCGGCTTCTGGACGCCGCTCCCCGGCGAGGCTGCGGATGAGCAGCCCGACGATGTGAGGCTCTACGACTATGCCTCCGTCTGGGGCGTGCGCCTGCTGGCCGTCCTCGCACTCAGGTTCGTGATGAGCGAAGGAGCCGACTGGATGACGCCCACGCGCGAGCTCATGCGTGCCATGTGGTCGGGCGAGCCCAACGAGGCCATGGATGTCCTCTGCGAAATGCTTGACTGCATCGAGGACCAGGATGCCGACCTCGACATCGGCGGGCTTTGCGCCGCCTGCATCCTCGCGCTCGACCTTGACCTCACGCGCGTGGTCAATGAAGATGAAGGCCTCGACATCCTCGCCGTGAGGCTCCCGGGCGGCATCTGCGAGCTCGTCTTCGCGCCCGAGGATCGTGATCCCGCCGAACTCGGAAGCCCCGACGGCACGCCCCGCATGGTCCTTACCATCGGTTGACGCGCGTTCTTCTTCTCCTTTAGGGAACTTCCTGAGCGCTTTCGAAGGGCCTGTCTCTCCATTCCGAGGGCAGGCCCTCTTTTCATGGCGGATGATGCCTTGTCCTGAACAAGCGTTCTCCTCTAAGCGCCCGTCCCGCAGGGATGGAGCCGCAAGGCACGTGTTGCCAAAGCGAGACAGTGCGTTCTTTGGACTTCGACCTTCGACGTCTGGGATAAAGTGTCCCTTTCAATTTGTCCTGATTTTTGAATAGAGTTCCTCAAAGGGAATTCTATTCAAGTGAGCTTATCGACCCTGGCTCTGGTACCAGAGCTCGATTTCGCGCGGATTCTCGCCCGGCCCCGCAGGCACGCGCGAAGCGGTGAGTTCGTCTCGGGTGAGCGGGCGGATGTCGGTGATGACGAGCGGAAGCATCTTGTGCTTCACCTGAACGTAAAAGGTCCCGACCACCTCGACGTCGGTTACGACGGCATCGATGTTGCGTCGCCATACGTGGATTTCCTTCTTGACGGTGGGCGTCATGTAGGGGCGGTCATTGAGATTGCTGCAAAACGACGGCCTCGTCGCCACCCATTCCCACACGTAGCCCTTCTGGTCGGGATGGCGCACGTGATCGTTCATACGGCGAAGGGGCCGGCCGTAGACGGCGACGAAGTCGCGCACGTAGGTCTTCCCTTTGGCCGTTGCCTTGAGCGCCTCCGGGGTGAAGACAGTGCCCGGCATCATGCGGTTGTCGGCGTGTTGTTGGGGACCGCTGCAGCCTGCGAGCATCGGAGCTCCGAGAGAGGCGCTGAGAATGGCCGCGGCCTTTCCGAGCGTTCTGCGGTTGAAGTCAATCGTCATCCTTGCTACTCCGAGAAATGATCGAGCTCGGCGGGCGTGAGCGGCCTGAAGCTGTGTGGCGCGTCCGTGCCGACAAGTGGCGCGCGGTAGATGTAGAAGACGCCCGTGAATTCATGCCGCTTCACGACGCCCGTCTTGTCGAACCAGATGCGCAGGTTCTTCTGCGTGATAGGAAATTCCGAGATCGGGTTGAAAGGTATGAAGTTCTTGGCAGAGGGGCGTCCCCTCATCCAGCTGTAGTGGCGAACGATCTCGTGGCCCATGTGGATTTCATAGTCGGGTTCGCCGAGCTCCGCATCGATCTGCGCCATGGTGGTCCGGCCGTCGATGATGAGCCTCGCGGCCTTCTCGGTCGAGAGGTCACGCACCTCGCCGCTTCCGACGGCACAGCCGCCGAGCATCGAGGCGCAGGCTGCCAGAAGCAGCAGAGTGCGGACGCGGCCAGCGACGGTCCGCGGGCCCCTTGTAGTTCCTTCCGGCAAGGTCTTCTCCTTTTGTAGCGCTCGTTCAGTTCTGTGCGTGCCCGGTGCGATGAAATTCATTTTGAACTCGCTCGGGTCCCATTGAACACCCCTCGCTTCGCGCAGAGGCAGCCTCAAGGGGGCCGACAGCCCAAAACGACCGTGGTTCAGGGGAAGTTCCTGACCAACGTTCACACTTTTGCCGCGCAAATTTCATTAAGTCGAGTTATTATAGTTGTCATGAGCGTCGGCGTGGTTCTCACGCCCCGTTCAGCATTTTTCAAAGTGTTGGCCTCCGGAGGTAAAGGTCATGTCCGACAACGATAAGAACCGCATCAAGATCAAGCTGCCCGCCGTCTCCTACGACATCGTGAAACTTGCCGCCACTCTCACCGGTACGTCCGTGAAGTCCTTCGCGGCCCAGGCGGTGATCAACGCAGCCCTGCACGTCACGGCTGAAATTGAAAACCGCTCCCTCGGCTCCAACATCGAAGCCGACATTCATCTCACCGAGGAAGAGGCTCAGGCTCTTCTCGCCCTCGTCGAAAGCCTCGACACGCACGACGGCAAGGACGAAGACGTCGAGGAAGCCACCGCCGAGGACTTCGAGGAAGAAGAACCCGCGGAATGCGAATGTGATTGCGAAGTCGAATGCAAGTGTGACTGCGACTGCAAGTGCGAGGACGACGCCGAATGCAAGTGCGAAGAGTCCGAAAAGGCTGAAGAGCCTGCCGCTGAGGCCGCTCCCGCTGCCCAGCCCAAGGCCAGGCACGGCCGCAACCACCGCTGATCTTTCGACTGGAGTCCCTTGTCGCAAGGGACCTGAGAACACAAAGGGGATCCATCAACAACGGGTCCCCTTCTCTTTTCCATCATTCGTCGGGCCTCAGGCGACCTGCGGACTTCCGGCGGTCAGCCTGCCGCTGCGTTAAGCGCGGCCATCGCCTGAGCGCTCACGACAAGCTCGATGCATGCGGACGCCCTGGTGAGGCCCAGATAAAGCAGCCTGCGCACGCGATCGTCCATCGTTTCTGGGCCTTGAGTGATCTTTTGACGACTCGCAGGTTTCAGACGGCCCGACTTTGCCGCCTCCCTTCCCAACCTGCTCTCCTTTGCCATTAACGAAAAACGGGGCCGCTCCCTTGAGAAGCAGCCCCGTTCGGGACTTGAAGTCAGATCAGGCGTCAGGCCTTGCGGTCAAGCTCGATGGGCTCGCCCGAGGCCTTTTCCTCCTTGGGTTCGCCGAGCGACATGACGGCGTTGAGGATGATCGCGCCGAAGGTCGCGGTACCGATGCCGCCGAGGCTGAAGAAGCCGAGGTTGAGGGTAAAGTCGCCGCCGCCGAGAATCAGCGTGACGGCAGCCACGATCAGGTTGCGGCTGTTGCCGAAGTCGACTTTGTTGACGACCCAGACGCGAGCGCCGGCCACGGCGATGAGGCCGAAGACCACGATCGAGGTGCCGCCGAGGACGGGCTGCGGAATCGTCTGGATCACAGCGCCGAACTTCGGGGAGAAGCCGAGGATGATCGCGAAGATCGCGGCGACCGGGAAGAGCAGCGTGGAGTAGACGCGCGTGGCGGCCATCACGCCGATGTTTTCACCGTAGGTCGTCACGCCCGTGCCGCCGAAGGAGCCCGAGAGCATCGTCGCGATGCCGTCGCCGAGGAACGCACGGCCCATGTACGGGTCAAGGTTGCGGCCCGTCATGGCGGTCACGGCCTTCACGTGGCCGAGGTTCTCGGCAACGAGAATGATCACGACCGGAACGATGAGCGCGATGGCGTGCATCTCGAAGACCGGCGTGTGAATCGTCGGAACGCCGAACCAGGCGGCGTTGGAGATGATCGAGAAGTCGATCGGCTTGCCCATGCCGAAGCCGTTGGCGAGCACCGCGTAGATGAAGTACGCGATCACAAGGCCGATGAGGATGAGGAGCTTCTGGATGAAGCCGCGCGTCCACACGGCAACGCCGCCCACGCACATGAAGGTGACGACGGCCATCCAGGCGTCGAAGTCCGTCGGACCCACCGAACGGCAGGCCGTCGGGGCGAGGTTGAGGCCGATCACGGCGACGACCGCCCCCGTCACGACGGGAGGCATCAGCTTTTCAATCCACTTAACGCCCGTAAGCATCACGATGAGGCCCACAACACAGTAGACGAGACCGCAGACCACGATGCCGCCCAACGCAACGGGAATGTTGCCGTTGAGGCCCGAGCCCGCAACGTAACCCGTCGCTGCGATCACCACGCCGATGAACGCAAAGGATGAACCCAGATAGCTCGGCACCCTGCCGCCCACGATGGCGAAAAAAATGAGCGTGCCGATGCCGCTCATCAAAACCGCCATGTTGGGGTCAAAGCCCATGAGAATCGGGGCGAGAATGGTGGAGCCGAACATGGCCACCACGTGCTGAACGCCCATCGCCACCGTCTGGCCGGTGGGAAGACGCTCGTCAGGGGCCACCACGCCCTTTTCCTTGAGCTTCCACTGCGGGAAATAACCCATTTTTCCTTACTCCTCAAACACGTTGAATCTACACGCACAGGCGCCTCGTCCTTCGGCTTTCCGGACAAAACGCCTCGCGCTCAAAGAGTCGTAAGGGTTCCTCCTAAGGACGAATCGTCTGTGCAAACTTTCGTATTATAAGCACACATTTCGAAAAATAAACATAAGGTGTTTTGACTAGACGGGCGGACGCCGCTCCGGAGCGAAGCCTGCGTGCGCAAAAAAGGGACGGCATCCATTTCGGACGGCGTCCCCTTTTGTCTCTCTGGTGCCCGAGCGTCAGAGCGTCTTCATGGCGTCTTCGACGGCCGCGACGAGGTTCGGGCTGGCGGTGAAGCAGACCTTGTTGCGTTCCGGAATCACGACGGACTTGCCGGTCTTGAATTCACGACCGACGCGAGCGGCGGTAGTCTTCAATTCCCAGCGGCCGAAGTTCCAGAACGTGACGCGTTCGCCGCGGGCCATGGCCTCGACGATCTCTTCATGCACGGCATCAACGATGCCCTCTACGAGGGAGGGCGAGAGCACGAGGCGTTCTGCGACAGCCTGCGCGATTTCCTTCTTGTTCATTGCGGTAGTCCTTCTCTTTATTCTTGGGGACGGGCTGCCCGTCCGGGCACCCTCTTTCGGCGACGCTTTCCGTTCCGGTCCTGTGGAACGTCTGTGTTGTGGTCCGCCTGTCACGTTAAGGTGACATCCCAATTGTACCTGCGGGGAAATATGCTTGGGGGTGTCACCCAGACGAATTGTAATGTTTTCCAAAACGACTCGCCTGCAAATGCTTCTCGTCTGGGCCTCCATTCCTGAACGGCCCGTCAGTCCCAGGAAATCCCCTGCATTTCACATGATTCCCGGCGGTGCGGCCTCAAATCGGTTTCGATTTAACATTGCTGACGTTCACAGGAGGCTGATCATTTTGAAAATGCGCGTGGCACAGGCATTTGTAGTGTTTGCTGAGCAACAGTACCCGAAAGGTACCTTAGTCCGCGAGCTTTAAAATGCCTCGAATTCCGTCCGAGAGAGGGTTCTCCGAAATTCCATGCGCCGCGTCATGATTTTTTACAAACAGCCTGTGGTATTTTCCCTCAACTGCAGCCGTTTGAAGGCCGAGAACCCCTGCGCACCCTCTTCTCCCCTCTCCTGCGGGCGGATTGAGGTCGCCTCACTCCGTAGTTCTACCGAGTGTTTTCCGCCTATGCGAAAGGGCCTGCCGACGGCGGTTGCCGCGGGCAGGCCCCTCTCAATGCGGATGCACCGGATGCAGGATCAGCGGATTATTCCTTCCCGGTCCAGCAGTACGTGCAGAGCTTCTCGGGGTCAAGGCCGATGGCTTCGATGAGGCCTTCGACGGACTGGAAGCCGAGCGAGTCGAAGCCCATCTTGTCGCAGATGGACTTGAGCATGCACTGGCCGCGCTCGGTCTTGGCGTCGGCGTACTCGGCGAGGTGCTTGTGACCCTCGTCGCCTTCAAGCTCCTGAATGACGCGACGAGCGAGGAGCTCCATGTCGGAGTTGCCGCGGGAGAAGTTCAGGTACTTGCAGCTGTACATGATCGGCGGACAGGCGGAGCGCATGTGCACTTCCTTCGCGCCGGACTTGTAGAGGAAGTCGACCGTTTCACGAAGCTGGGTGCCGCGCACGATGGAGTCGTCGATGAGAAGAAGCTTCTTGTCCTTGATGAGTTCGGGGACCGGAATCTGCTTCATCTTGGCGACCTGATTGCGGATTTGCTGGTTCGCGGGCATGAAGGAGCGGGACCAGGTCGGCGTGTACTTGATGAAGGGACGGGCGAACTTCTTGCCGCTTTCATTGGCGTAGCCGATGCCGTGCGGAAGGCCGGAGTCGGGAACACCCGCCACGTAGTCGACGTCGGGAGCCGTGCCGTCGGCCATGGCGTTGCGGGCCATGATCTCGCCGTTGCGGTAGCGCATCACCTCGACGTTCTTGCCTTCGTAGTTGGAGTTCGGATAACCGTAGTACGTCCAGAGGAAGGCGCACAGACGCATCTTCTCGGCAGCGGGCGAGAGAACCTCGATGCCCTCGGGCGTGATCTTGACGATTTCCTGAGGTCCGAGCTCATAGTGGTCCTCGTAGCCGAGCTTGTGGTAGACGAAGCTCTCGAACGAGACGCAGTAGCCGTTTTCATCCTTGCCGATGAGAACCGGCAGACGACCGAGCTTGTCGCGGGCGACGATGATGCCGTCGGGCTGCAGGAGCATGATCGTTTCGGAGCCCTGAATAATGTCCTGGGCGTAGCGAATGCCCTCGACGATAGACTGCTTGCGGTTGATGAGCGCGCCGACGAGTTCGGTGGAGTTCACCTTGCCGGAGCCCATCGCGAGGAACTGGGAGTTGTTGTTGCTGAAGTAGCGCTCGATCAGCTCGTCGGCATTGTTGATGATGCCGACCGTCGTGATCGCAAAGAGGCCGAGATGGGACCTAAGGAGCAGAGGCTGCGGATCGTCGTCCGAAATGCAGCCGATGCCGCAGTTGCCCTTCATGTCCGCAATGTCCGGCTCGAAGCGGGTGCGGAACGGCGTGTTCGTGATGTTGTGGATCTGACGCTGGAAGCCCTTCTCAGGGTGGTAGATCGTCATGCCGCCGAACTTGGTGCCGAGGTGGGAGTGGTAGTCGACGCCGAAGAAGGTGTCGAGAACGATGTCGCGCTTGGATACAGCGCCGAAGAAGCCGCCCATTTTTGCTGTGCTCTTGTATGGAAGTTGAAGATCTTAGTCGCGGACGCATGGCGTCGTGAGATTCGCCTGAACGGGGTCGTCCGCAAATGTTGGCGTGATTATCGCAAACAAACAGCCGTTTGTGGGGGCCTCGGACGCTTTAGAACGGCAAATCTGTCCTTGGGTCAAGGATCCATACCGCCCGATCTAAGGTCTTTCCCTTAGGCGACAGAAAAAAATGGCGTAAGATACGCCTTCTGTCGATTTTGTGCCAGAGAGGATGAGGCGATGCCTCATGCGCAAGCGGGGTCCCCTATCGGAGACCTCGTTTCCGTTCGACAAAAGTCGTTTAACGCTTGCGGGAAGCCACCCAAGTAATGCCGATAATGATGGCGAGGCCCAAAAGCCCCAGCCAATCAACGCCTCCGCCGGCCATCGCAACATTGAGAACAATGTCGCCGTTCCAAACAAAGTTCGCCTGTGCTAAACTTCCTAACAAGGAAAAGAATGCAGCACACATCCTACTTTCCTTTCTAAAGACTAAGCCCGGTGTTGGTAGCACTGGGCTTTGTCGTTTTTGAACCCCTTGCGGGGACCCCTTCCGATGCCGAAGGCTCGTCATCGAAAATTTCGTGAGCCTTGCCGGAGAGTGGGGTGGATTTCAGAATGGCGTTTGCAAGCGATCCCTGCTGCCGATATTTTGCCAGAGTCAATCCTGGAGCGCCCGCTTCGCTCAAAGCGCCACCTTCCTCGTTGCTTCCTCCACCAGATGCTCATCACGCTTGTCGTAGCGTCGGGTCGTCACGACGGACGAATGTCCCATCGCCTGCCGCACGGTGTTGATGTCGGCGCCGGACTCAAGGAGCCGCGTCGCAAAGGTTCGGCGAAGATCATGCGGCGTGAAGGACGAAACCCGAGATTCGTCTGCCCTGGCGCGCAGCAGCTGATGGATGGCGCCAGCCGTAATCGCCCGGCAGGGCTGGATGTTGTCGCCCTACTTCCATCGCCCCTGCCGTCAGCATGGCACACTTTGGCCCTCGCGCAACATCCGGATGATCCACCTCTCCGCGTCGTCAACGCCGAACCACGGAATTCTTCTGTTGAGGGCCGCGTAGACCGTGGCCGGCATCGGCACCTCAACGGTGTTGTGCGCCATCATGCTCCAGGCCACGGGAACTCTGGTGCCGTCGACAGACGGGACCCGGGAATACCACGCTCCCGGCACTACGGACGTCGTGAGCCAGGCATCGTCGATCGCCATGATCTTCATGAGTGCCTCAATGCTGAGCTCGTAATGAAGTTCGCCGTCAATCTCTTCAATTTCCGTATCGACCCACACGGTCTTTACGGTCCCATTCACGATGCTGATGATTCCCATAGACGGAGACCAATGGGTCAAACCCAAATCTTCCGCCAAAGCGCCCACCACGTTCAGGACCAGATGGGGCTTCGGCTCGAGTTCCAGGCGCACCGTTGCGGGCTCGGCTGCAGATCCGAGCAGCGCCCGCTCCTTTTCGCTCAGACGTGCAACGCTCGGCAGCTTGATGTCATGCCTCATGTCGCTGGCAGAGAACCGGTCCCAGACCTTCGTGACTTTTTCTCTGTCCCCCTTCTTCACTCTGATGCGCCATCCCCGCGGACTCTCCTCGGCCCCGGGCTCGATGATCGCACAGCGTCCGGATGCGACCGCCAGCCTATGCCCGATGATGAGGGACGGAAGGTCCCAATCAGCCAGCTCTGCGTCATCAGTTCTCCCCTTGAGGAGGTGCTCGTTGATGAAGGCGATCGAGTCGGGATTGGCCTTTGCAAGGCCTTCGCAGAGCATCTCATAGCCTTCCGGATCCGTCTCCTTGAGGAACGCAGCGGCAATCCTCACCATCTTCGAACAAAGAATGACAGGTTCACTTCCCTTTTCGGACGAGACCGCACATTTCGTCTTGTAATCCAGCATTCACGTTCTCCTTGATGAAACTCTACGCCCGGAAGGCTGGGCAGTGGCTGACTTGAGAAAAGCTGCCACCGATCGATTTCATCCTCGACAGACATTTCTTCCCGATTCCTGATGAGTTTATTATGATGACCAATGCGTCAATTTATGACGCAGGAAGACCGGAGTGAAATTCGGCCCGCTCCGCACAATACGGAGCAGGCCGGTGACATAAGAACCATTGTTGTGGAGTGGGAGCCCTCGGGCTCGATGCCCTTCCCTATTCTTCTTCGTAGCCGAAGAGGTCGGGTTCGAAGGCGCCGTGGATTGCTTCCATGGGGAGCATCAGGGCGACAATGCGGTTGATTCTGGCCTCCTTCGTGCCGGCCGTCCTCTGGGTTTCTTCGACGAGCTCACGCTGCTCGCGGATCCACTTCATCCTCTGGATGATGCTCTTCGAGAATGCCTCGAGTCTCATTCCCGGAGAAACGCCGGGGATGTATCGGCTGCGCCTCATGGTCGCCTCCCAGGGGAACGCCACGTAGGGATGATACGGATCGCCCCAGTTGTCGTCGCAACGCCAGTCGTTGAACACTCGAATGAGGGCCTCGATTTCGTCAGTCGTCAGCGCATCCTGTCTCGGGAACAAGTCCTCATTCCAGCATAGCTCCATGACGGCTGCGGCTGTTGTCCGGTCGCACCTGTCACCGTCGCCGTGGAACATCTGCCGAACGACTCGGTGCTTGAGAAGACTAATTCCGTCTTCGCGACAGTGCGACAGAAATGACGGAGAGAACTCAAACCCGATTGCCCCGGCGATGTCGTCGAGCCTCCGAGGATACCCGCACGCGGGACAGATTCTCTCGAAGATCCGCCTCTCTCTGCTAATCGTTCCCATGGGCGATCTCGCCACGTATCGCAGATTCGCGATCTCGTCGGCCAGAGCCCGCCAGTCCTTCGGCGGACAGAAGGTCTTGAGCGTCGAAACGGGAAGCCAGGCGAGCCTCGAGCGAGCGCAAGCCTCTTCGTTTTCATCGTCCTCATCTTCGATCGATGAAGAGAGATCGCCAATGATCCCATCCTTTTCGCTGTAGATGCAGTCGTCAACCACGGGCATGCGCAATTTGGTCTTGTGGAGCCTGTGCAGGAAGGTCTCCATGGCATGAACGGCGAACAGAAGCTCTGGTTTATCCGTCAGGACCGAACATTCCTTCCAGTCCTGCCCAAGGCCCCAAGGAATCCAACCCTCAATGGACGCTTCGTCTCGTTCAACAGCGGGCTCCCGTTCTGCCTGTTGCTTCGAGACCTCATCAGGTTCGTCGTCTTGATTTTCAGTTGCGAACGGAGCGTCAGAACCACTGCAGGCACTCATCAACTTTCTCAAGGCATCCTTGCCTCTCGAAATCGCCTCGAGCGTGTCGACTGCCTGATCGAGGGCCGTCTTTGCATGTCGAGGAAGTTCGAGCTTGCGACGCCTCACCGCGCCGGCCCCTTCAAAAAACTCATCGGGCATGGCGACCAGAGACTCATGCAGCTGCCTGCGCGCCAGAATCTCACATCGGGCGGCTCGTACCGCCGCAAGGGCCAGCTCCTTCTTCCCGAAGACCTGCTCCACGAGATCGTCGAAAAGGTCTTCGACGAAGTCCTGATCAATATTGCCGAGGGAATCCGGGTTCACGACCATGGCAGCGTCGTCGAGCTGCGTCTTCGTCCACAGGTCGAACGGCATGAAGCTGTTGCGCAGTTCATGCATGACATGGATCCTTTCGTACCTCTCCCTGCTGATGGTGAGATCCATGATCCTGTCGAGCAGATCATCGAAGTCATGTGGGCCGAATATGCTTTCAATCGTGAGGAACGGCACGGTCGTGGCGTTCACTGCCTTGCCGACGATGCCTCGAGCGGCGTATGCGGCGGTGACCTCTGGCCGACCGTCGAACGGTAAGCTGAGAACGTCTGCGATCATGGCGTGAAGGGCGAATCGAAGGACGGGATCGTCGGTTTCGATCGACTCGGGCGTGTACCCGACTTCACGGTCATCTTCCTCTTCGTCGTCAAATAGGATGTGCGGATCGATCGGCTGCATTTGTCTTGCTCCACGGTGATTGGTTGTCGATGGAGCCATTGTCGGACCTCGTGCGTCAACATCTGTCGCACGCAAAATCCCGCAGGCCGCCTTCTTTCGCCCGTCGTCTCGGGCGCCCTCCTTCTGAACATCTGCAAGTGTGAACTCGCGGCCTGGTGCTTGGCACGGGCAAACGGCCTCTTGAGGTGCCCTCCATCCATAGCTGGTCCAGCCGATGTGGCTGATCCTCGCCATTTTGGAATGGTTTTCTCGCTCAGCGGAACGGTTGGCTTTGCTCTGTTGCGCTGAGATCGCTGTAGAGTCCATGGAGTTCTGGTGTTCACGCCGTCCAACAGCTGCAGAGATTGAAAAAGATTTAGGGCGTACAACCGAAGTTGTACGCCCTAATTTACAGTCCTGCTCTCATTCGCAGGGGCGTGGCACTACAGTGCCGGACACCTCTTAGAAAGCGTAGCGGACATTGGCGCTGATGCCGTTCGACTTCACGTCGGAGTCGAAGTTGCCGGTATAGCTCAGACCGAACGTGGTGTTCTTGCCGACCGTAGCTTCAACACCAAGGCCGATCGAGAACATGTCGGAGAGTTCGGCACCTTCGATCACGCCGCCGGCAACGCCGCCGAGACGACCTTCGGCAGTGGTGTCACCGAAGAAGTGGCTCCAGGCCATGTCACCCTTGAGGGCGACCTGAGCAGCACCAACGGCAAACGGAATCTTGCCGCGAACGCCAAGCGTGGTCGCCTGAACGTTCTGATCTTCGATGTCCGTCGTGTAGGTCATGCCGCCAGCCGTGTCGGACACACCGTCAGCGGAAGCGTGGATGTAGCTGAAGCCGACATACGGTTCAACGGTCGTGCCGTTCTGGAACTTGAAGCCGGTGTAGGCGCCTTCCACGTAGAACTGCGTGATGTCAGCGTCAGTGTTGAACGCCGAGTAGCCGAGGTTGTTGGCAAGATTCACCGTACGGTTGCCTTCGCGATCCTGCATGGTATGCGTCAGGCCGTAGGAAATCGAAGCCATTTCAGCGATGTCGGTCTTGCCGTAGATGCCGAGATGGATGTCATCGGAATCAAGCTTGCCGTCAACGCCGCCCTTGAATTCGGTCGTACCAGCACCGAAGAACGCGCCAAGCGTCGTGTTGCCGAGCTGATAGTCGATGCCGAAGAGACCGGCGTAGAAGTCGACGTCAACGTCGGACGTGTTTTCGGCGCTGCCCCAGGAACCGACGCCCGTCGCCCACAGGTGGGCACCGTGCGCAAGTTCAACGAAGTTGCCTTCACCGCGACGCAGAGCCTGATCCTTCACGGCCTTCGTGATGTCCATCGTATTGACGATGGCAGCATTCTGGGCGTTCAGGAGCAGATCGTTGTCGAGCGTGTCGAGCGTGCTGTCAAACATGGCCTGGTTGCCGGAGAGGAGCGCTTCAAAGAGTTCGCCCTTCTTGCCTTCAAGGCCAGCAGCGATGGACTTCTGGTTTTCGTTCTTCGCGAACATGCCGAAGTTCTTCGTTTCGTCGCGAACGATTTCGGTCGAAACGGACTTGCTGTCCTGAGCAACCGTGGTCTTTGCGTTGAAGAAGAGAAGATCGTCCTCAGCAGCCTTCAGTGCGGACAGGGAGCCATCAGTAACAGTCAGCTTACCCTTGAGCGTGCCCTCGTCGTAGATCTTGGCAAGATCCTTGCCCTGTGCCCAGCCGGAAACAAGTGCGCCCTGTTCAACATCGACGGACTTGACCGTCGTATTGCCGGCGCCATGAACAAGAAGCGTACCACCGTTCTTAACGATGACCTTCGTGGAATGCTGTGCTTCAATGCTGGGCTTGATCTGGCCCTTGTCGGTCACCTCGTCGTAGGCATGGGCGAGGATACCGCCACGACCGCCTGCAGCAATGGTGAGCTGGCCGTCAACCTTCTTCAGGTTGTTCAACTGAGCAGTGGCATTGTCGCCGGCATAACGGGCACCACCATCCTGGGCGTTGCTGTAGCCGTCGTCGACTAGGGCGTACGTCGGGTCATACGAACCGAAGGATTCGTCAAAGCCCATGACCGTAGCGCCTTCCAGTACTTCGACGCCACCGCGGAAGGTGTTGTCGCCGGTAAGGAGAAGCGTTGCGCCGGAACCCTTGTCATCCTTGACGGTGAGCGTGCCGACATACCACTTGTCATCGTCCTTCTTGTCAAGATTCCCAAGACGTTCAGTCAGTGCCTTGATACGAAGCTCATAATAAGCCTTCTTGGCCTTGTACTCTTCAGAATCCTGTGCAAGGGTCGCGATTTTCTGAAGCTCAGCATTCGCAGTCTTCAATTCAGCCTTGTCTTCAAGACGACGAGCGTCCCAGGCGATCTGAGAAATGTCATTGGACCAAATGTCGCTGTAGCTACCAAGATTGATGTCGGTCTTGCCGAGGAGCTGGCCCGGGCCATACATGCCCTTCTTGAGATCGGGCACACCCCAGCCGAAATTGACGTCAGGCACGCCTTCGAAGAAACTGCCCTTCTTGTCAGTCCCGTTGCCATAGGATTCATCGCGGTCATGCGTTCCGTCAGTATTCTCGGTGCCTTCAGAAGTTTTAATTTCGAACTTAATGTCCTGATTCGCGGTCGTGAACATCGTGTCGCGAACCTGAGTGGGCTCCATGTACGGATAACGGCTGGCCAGAACGCCGAGCGCACCGGTCACATGGGGAGCAGCCATGGACGTGCCGCCCCAGGAGGCGAACGTCTCATCACCGAGAACCTTGCCTTCACCTTCCTTCACACCCGGCGTCACATAGGCGTCGTCAACGACGGCGGAGGAGTAAATGGCATTGCCCGGAGCTGCCACGGTCCACCACTTGCCGTAACCGGCATCGTTGAAGTTGGAAATGTAGTACAGCTCTTCGTTGATGTACTTGGCACCAGCAACGGCAACCCAGTTGCGTTCAAATTCAGGCTTGAAGTGGGCATAACCGGCACGAACATACGGATTGTCTTCATTTCGGTTGCCGGTCGTGAAGACCTGAACGATCTTCTTGTCGAGCGCGACTTCACCGGCGGCATCAATGAAGGCCTTGCCTCCCTGATTGGCATTGGCGGACTGCTGATAGAGCCACCATTCGCCGATATAGCCGCCCGGAACATCCAGCGTTACGGTCTTGAGTGCGCCATTATCCTGATAAATAACCTTCTTATTCTCGTCACGCTTGACCTTGCCGTTTTCGTCAAGTTCAGGCAGCTTTGCCTGAACCTCCGTGACCCAAGCATCAGACACGTTGAAGTTAATGTAGGTGGCGCTGTCATCGATGAAATTGCCCGCCCCCATCACGTTCACTCGGGTGTTGGTACCCCAGGAGTTGTTGATGAACTTGGCGCCGGAAGCGGCAACGCTGGAGTAGACGGCCTTGAAGTAGTTGTAATCAAGAACCGAATAGGACTTGTAATCGCCGGGTTTTTTCGGATCGAGGAGAATCGGGCCATAGGTCGAATTGTCCGTACCGCCGGTATTGCCGACAACAAGCTGGGAGCCGAAGGAAACGCCGTGGAATTCCGTGCCGTCGCGCTTGCCGACAATCGTGCCGGCCACGTGAGTGCCGTGGGAGTCATTCACGTAGGCTGCCCAGTTGCTGGATTCACGGTCAAAGGACTGACCTTTCTCGTACTGACCAAACTGGTTGTTGTGGTCGTTGTTGCCCCAGTTGAGGTTGCTCCACGGCTGGTAGCGATGGCCGCTGGAACCGTAGTTACCGGTGATGGCCGTATCGATGAGTTGGCCTTCAAGCTGGCTGTGGGTGAGAAGCGTACCCGAGTCGACGATGCCGAGCGTGACGCCCTGACCATAGAAGCCAAGCGTATAGGCGTGGTCGGCATTCATGGCACGAAGACCCCAGTCCTTCATGTATTCGGCATCGTTGCGCCAGTTCACATTGTCATACGCGTGGCTGGGCTGGACAAATGCTGCGGAAGCCGCCCCGGCCGCCATCATGAGAGCGGCAACCGCAAGAGCTACAGCGCTCTTGGAAGCCTTGCCCTTCGTGGCGTGATGTTCGTCAGTAACGACGTACTGCTGGTGTGCAGTGCTCCATTTGGTCTTGAAAACTCGGTTCATTTGAGTTGCTCCAAGTAATTTAGGTCTTAGGTTGGTCCTTTATCCCCGCACGTTCGAACAGGGACCTGCGAAGCATATCCCCTTAAAACCAATAGAGTTGGTTTTGGCATGGAAGTAGCCAAAAAAAGGTTCATCTCGGAAGTCCGTGGAACGCGGCCTTGACTTTTAAGAAAAAGTCTGGTCGGCTCCCTCCAAGAAAAAAGTAGCGCTCACTCCCAATTTCAGGCAGATTCAAGTTACTAGAGAAGAACCGCGAAAAAAGGATGAGCGCTATGACCAATATTGTAGGGCAACTTTTCAAATCTCTCGATCCATGGCCCGGCTTCCAGATCACTTCTTTCAAGATTCAAGTCTCGCCCGTAGATGGCAGGAAGACTCTAATTCTTGATTTGCGACCTGTCGAAGGATCAATGCCGATATGTTCGCGCTGCCGCCATGAGGCACCGCTCGTTCACAGCTATGTTTCCAGAAGAATCAAGGAGTGCTCCCTTTTAGGGTATTTTGTTGAGCTCAACGTGACATTTCGACGAGTGGACTGCCTTCATTGCAAAGGACATCCAATGGAAGCCGTAGAATGGCTTGCGCCGTTCAAGCGGTATACCGAGCGATTACGCGAGCACGTTGAGCACAGAACGCTTGAAGAAACGGTGGCTTACGCTGCTCAAGAAACGAATCTTTCCTGGGATAC
>ENA-UPWO01000129-UPWO01000129.1-human-gut-metagenome-genome-assembly--contig:-NODE-129-length-49291-cov-26.281505_pt1 | contig 49291 bp, 34 predicted proteins | sample MGYA00250056_ERZ773388 | MGnify/ENA primary metagenome ERZ773388 (study PRJEB29103, sample SAMN06112004) | human gut metagenome | biome: human gut; feature: ankylosing spondylitis patient; material...
CGTTTTAAGAAGCTGCCGGTAGAGCAAGACTCTTTGGAACGTGCCTTGCGGCGCATCAGGAAAGCTCAAAGCAACGGCGCAAAACGCATGCCGAGGCTTTGGGCGAGAGCAAAGGGGGTCAACAAGGACATCGCCGTCAAGACGGCAGGCTTCATCATGACGGTTGCAAACGAGTTCAAGGTCGACGTCATCGTCATGGAACACCTCGATCTCGCCGGGCGCAAACGTGGCTCCAAGCGTCAGCGGCTTCATCACTGGCGTGCCAAGTATGTCCAGCAGATCGTGGAGCACCAGGCACATCGTTGCGGTACTCGCATTCGTCGCGTGTGTTCTTGGAATACATCGAAGCTGGCCTTTGACGGAACCGGTGACGTTACGAGAGACACGGACAACTACAGCATGTGTACGTTCCAGACGGGGAAGCGCTATTCGTGCGACCTGTCAGCTTCGTACAACATCGGAGCTCGGTACTTCCTCAGGGAGTACGAGAAGTCCATTTCGGCAACGAGATGGCGGTGCATTGCGGCTAAAGTTCCGTCATGTGCCAAGAGGATCACACGCACCCTGGACACTCTCATTCGGGTTAACGCGGAGCTGCGCTCCATGTGAGCGCAGATTTCTGAGTTTGCCCGCTATCTGTGCTCAGGCAGTCCTTGCTGGTAAAAGGCAGGGAAGCCCCGTCCAATTAATAATTGGGCGGGGAGGATTCACCAGACGGTTCTTGGTGTTGTCGAAGGAGCCGTCGTCGAGGCTGAAGCCCGTCTCCAGATTGAAGACGATTTTGTATCCGCCGCCGAGATCCTCGGAGCCGATGAGGCCCACGCGGGAGCCCTTGGAAATGCCCGAGTCCATGGTCACGGACGTGTCGCCGCTGTCGGCCTTGACGTAGTGCAGGCCGGTGTCGACGACGCCGTAGACGTCAACGGTTGCGGCGCCGGCCGTCATGCCGGCGAGCGCCGTTGCGGTCATGGCCGCAGCGGGAAGCAGACGAAACATCATGATGAATCCCCTTTATTGGTCTCTTGTCATTTCCAGCCGTAGAACTCCGTGGCGACTCGCCACGCAAGCTTCTGCAGGTAGGCGGCGTCCTCGGGCCTGAGGGGTTTTTCGCATTCGCCGAGGAAGTCGAGTCCTTCGGGCGAGGCCTTGAAGAGGAGCGAGTAGATGAGCGCGCCGTAGAGGTAGGAGCCTGCGGCGGTCGGATGGCTCTTGTCCGCCTGATGAAGCACGAGGTCGGGGCGCTCCTTCAGGCTTTCGGCGAAGGCAAGGCCCACGGGCAGCGCGATCGCGTTGTTGCGGTTGGCTTCTTCGATGATGCTGTCGGCAAGGCGGCGGGTGTCCTTGTCCATCTTGTCGGCCTTGGCCCAGGTGACGACCACGACGGGGACTGAGCTCTTGGAGCGGATCGTCTCGACGTGCTTCGCGAGATACTTCCTGAAGGTCGGCACGCGCTTGGCGGCGATGGGCTCGGACGACATGCCCTGAAGGAAGACGACGTCGAACATCTTGTCGGTACCCTTCACGACATACGTGTCCATTTCGTGCGGCAAAAGATAGTCCTCGACGTTGTGCCAGCTCAGCATCCCGGAGCTGATGGTCTGCAGGCGGGCCTTCCAGGTGCGGTTGGCGGCGCGCGTGAGGCCGCGGACGTAGCCGTGAACTCCGCAGTTATAGAACGAGTACGAGTTGCCGACGTAGAGTCCGGTCGTCGGATTCGAAACGCCGAGTTCGGTGACTTTGGGAGCCACGCCCGTTTCGAGCGCCTGAGCGCCGGTCGAGAGCGCCAGAGAGGCGAGCAGAGCCAGTGCGAATTTCTTCATGGTCTTCTCCTGTTGTGGTGGTCGGATTCGGGAGCGGATCCCGATTGACGGGATTCAATCTAGCAAAGGTGAGGACGGCCCGAAACGCAGGCGCAGGCAAAGAAGGTTTGCGCGGAGCGCAAGACGGGCGGCGCTTCTTCACCGTCGGGGCGAGGCGTGTCGACCGTTTCCCTTTGAGGCGTGAGAGAATGGACATTGCACTTCATGAAACGGATTCAGGCTCAACCATGGCGACGAAAAAGAAGACTGACTGCCGACAGTACCGCATCGGCGACTTTGCCCGCTACCTCGGCGTGACGGCCGAATTCCTCAAGCACTATCAGGAGAGCGGCCTGCTTGACGTCACGCAGCGCGCGAGCGGCTACCGCTACTACGGGTTCGACCAGTCGGCCCGCATTCTTCAGTACATGAGGCTTCGCAACTACGGCATTTCCGTCAAGGAAATGGGACCGTTTCTCGAGGGCGGTCTCGACGAGGCCGTCGGATGTCTTGACGCCAAGGTCGACGAGATGCGCGCTCAGATCGAGCGCATGCAGGCCGTGGTCGAGGAGCACGAGCGCATTCGCCTCTGGTTTGAGGAGCGTTGTGCGAAGCCCGTTGACTGGGAGGTCTGCAACATGGAGCCGCACTGGTTTCTCTACCACACGAATTCTCGCGAGTTTCTTGAGACGTCGTGCGTCTACGACGTCCTGAAGACCTGGGGCGCCTGGCTCCCCGTCACGAAGTCGGCGATGTGCGTCGCGCAGTCGCTCGAGATCGACGAGTCGCACCTGCACTGGGGCTTTGCGGTGCGGGAGTCGCTTCTGAAGAAATACGGAATTCCCGTCAACGAGGCTGTGCGCCGCATGGGCTTCGGGAAGGCCTTCGTCTTTCACTTCAGCGGGATTCCGAACGGCTTCCTGATGACCGACATCGTGAAGGGCGAGCATCCCGCCTTCCAGAGGATGAAGGCGCTCGGCTTCGAGCAGGCGGGCGACGCGCTGCTCGTGCACGAGCTGCAGCTTGAGGCGCCGGGCGCGGAAAGGAGGTGTTGCGGCCGCTTCATCATTCCCGTGAAGGACTGATCCGGAGTGTGGCGCGGATGAAAACAAACGGGGGCGGCCGTGAGGCCGTCCCCGCTTGCTTCTGGTTTTTTCTGCCTGTCAGCTCAGGCCTTCGTCGGTCAGAACCGGTTGTTCTTCATCAGAACTTGTGCGTGATGCCGCAGATCCATTCGTAGTCGTTTTCGACGGCGGTGGGCTTGGCGGCCGCATAGTCGTCGGAGAAGTCGTTGTGGATCCAGCCGGCGGCCGTGTAGAGCGTCGTGCGGCGGGAGAGCGGGTAGTTGTAGCCGAGGGCCGTCTGATAGGTCTTCATCGTCAGGTTGTCGGCGTGGCTGCCTTCGAAGTCGCCCCAGCCGAAGGAGGCCTTGACCGTGCCGCCGAGAGCCTTCGTTTCGAAGCCGAGGTTCACGCCGTAGCCGTCGACGCCGGAGGGAATGGAGAACATCGTGACCTTGGCGGCCTTGGCGTAATTCTGGAAGACCTGGCTGTAGACGTAGAACTTGGCGAAGCCGGCATCATAGCTGCCGCCGAGGTTGAAGGAGAGTGCATCGTCGAGGCCGTTGCGGTCGGCGCTCGGCTGATCCTGATTGATGCCTTCAACGCCGGCGGACACGAGGACCGTGCTGTTCTGATAGCGGACGGCGCCTGCGTACATGCGCTCGACGCTGGACTTGCCTTCCGTGCCGTCCTTGTAGGCGTCGGACTGCGTGTCGGCGCCAAAGGAGTACTGGAAGACGGCGTCAAGGCCGCCGAACTTGGGCGTAAGGTAGGTGACGGCGTTGTCGACGAATTCGTAGCCGAGCGAGACGACCTGAAGGCTGCCGCCGACGTCGCCCCAGCCGCAGGAGAATGCGTTCATGACGTGGCCGAAGCGGGCGTACGGACCGTTGCCGCCGACGATCGGGCCGACGCGGCCGAAGCTGACTTCGCCGAAGTCGCCGGAAAGGTAGACGCGGGCTTCGCGGCCCCAGAGGCGACCGCCCTGACCGAGGGAGCCGTCGTCGGTCTTGATGCTGCTTTCGAGGACGAAGCCGGCCTTGTAGCCGTTGCCGAGGTCTTCGGAGCCCTTGATGCCGAAGCGGGAGCCGATGTACTGGCCGGAGACCATGCGGGTGGTGGTGTCGCTGTTGCCGTTGACGTACTGGTTGTTGCGAACGGAAAAACCGGTGTCGATGACGCCGTAGATCTGAGTGTCGGCGGCGAAGGCGGCGCCGGAGGCGAGGGCGCCGGTCACGGCGCAGCAGAGGATGGAATGCTTCATATCAGTTCGGGCGTCCTGCGTGCGGGATCGGCGCGGCGCCCTTGTCCTGTTGTGGTTTTGAGGAAGGTTGAAGATGATGGGGGCGGGCCGCCGGAGGATTGTTCCCTCTCTTGCGGCCCTGGAGGCATCCGAGGTGAGATGCCTTTTTCGATGCGTGCCCTTTCCGTGCGCGGGATCAGGCCTTGGCGAGCATGCGGCCCACGATTCGGCCAAAGGTCACCGTGCGGCCGCAGGCCATGCCGGTGGCGAGGTTCGGGTACTCGTTGGCGAAGTAGCCGCCGCTGTCGTTGCCGATGACGAAGAGGCCCGGGATCGGGTTGCCCTCGGTGTCGATGGCGTTCATGTTGGTGTTGATCTGGATGCCGTCCATGGTGCAGAGCATCCAGCCCGTGTTCTTGGCACCGTAGAAGGGAGCCTTGTCGACGGCGGAGAGACGGTGCTTTTCCTTGCCGTAGTCGACGTCCTCACCCTTGCGGTAGAGCTCGTTGTTGCGGGCGACCGTGGCCTTGAGCTGGGCGGCCGGAAGACCGAGCTTCTTGGCGAGCTCTTCAATCGTGTCGGCCTTCTGGACGTAGCCCTTGGCGATCAGGCCAGGGAGCATGCGGTCACGGAAGACCTCCCAGGGAATGTTGGGCTCGGCGCCGTTTTCGAACGGGAAGAGGCGAGAGCAGCCGTGCATCTTGAACTGTTCGGCGTACTTGACCCAGTTGGAGTCGAAGATCGTGTAGTGGCAGTGGCCCTTCTGATATTCGTCGGCGTGGAGGATGTTCTCGTAGGTGCCGGACTCGTTCATGAAGCGCCTGCCGTCGGCGTTGACCTTGAGCCAGGGCTGGGAGCCGATCCAGAAAAAGCCGCTGTCGCCGGACTTGACCGTGTCGGGGCCGGGCTGCTGGTCGGGACGGATGGCGGTGCGGTCGAACATCATGATCGAGTGCGTCTCGTCCATCTTGGCGCCGGCCCAGAGGCAGGCGCGGATGCCGTCGCCGCGGGCGCCGGGCAGGGCGCCGGAGCGGCCGATGATGCGGAGGTTCCAGGGCTGCAGGGCCTCCATCATCTTCCAGTTCTGGGCGTAGCCGCCGGTGGCGACCACGACGCCCTTCGCGGCGTTGTAGCGCACGTACTTGCCGTCGGCGTTCTCGGCGATGACGCCGGTCACGCGGCCGTTCTTCTTCTCGAGCTTGACCATCTTCGTGTTGTAGTCGAAGCGGGCGCCCTTCTTGGCGGCGTACTGCTCGACGACCTGAGCGAGCGTGATCTTGAATTTGCCCGTCTTCGGATCGATCGGGAGCTTCGGAGAGTGGCCGATGGCGAAGTGCTTGTAGCGGGTTTCGTCGTTCTTGTCGCCGGACTCATGCCAGAGCTCGATGTTGCGCTCGGCGAGGCGGTCGCCGACCCAGTCGATGGCTTCGCCGGACTTGTCGCACCAGAGCTTGACGAGGTCCTGCTGGATGTGGCCGCCCGCGTACTGCGTGGCCATCGTGATGAACTCGAACTTGTCGATCTTGGTGCCCCAGGCCTTCTGGTAGCGGGAGTCGATGGCGCCGAGGTCCTCGCGGATGCCCGTGCCGACGGCGAATCGGTCGATGCCGATCACCTTGCCGCCCGCTTCGGCAGCGGCGGCGACGGCGAAGAGGCCGCCCGTGCCGCAGCCGACGACGAGAATGTCGGTCTCGTGCGTGGCGACGATGTCCTTTTCGGCGATTTCGGGCTCCTTGCCGAGCCAGTCGCCGTCGTCTTCGTCGGTCTTCGTGTCGGAGATGACTTCAACGGGAATTTCGCCCTTGGCCTGCGCAATGCACTTGGCGGCGGCCTTGGAGACGGCCTTCGACGTGATCGTGGCGCCGGAGACGCCGTCGATTTCGGCGGCCTGAGCGGCCATCAGGTTCTTCTTGAGCGTGTCGGCGGCGGCCTGACCGATCCCCGGGGTTTCGTGGGAGACGTCGAGCACGACGTCGATGATGCGGTCGGCGTCAAAGGTCATCGTGACCGTGACTTCGCCGATGCCGGAGGCCTTGGCGGAATACGTGCCCGGCCTGTAGATGCCGGCGGGAGCCGCACCAGCGGCCGCAGCGGCGAGAGAGGCGCCGCTCGCAATGCTCGTGCGGAGGAATGCACGACGGGAGAGAGACTTGTTCATGATGAGTTCCGAATCGAATGGGACCCGCAGGGAGAGGCTGCGGGTTTGCCGTAAAGGGGCGCAGGAGAAGGAGAACCTGCGGGCGCCCTTGGAAATGAAATGACCTGGGCGCAACTCTACGGGTGCGTGTCTGATTGGGGTCAAGTACCTCTCAAGAGGTAGGTTTGAGGCCGTTTCCGGGCTTTTCTTTAGGTGAAATCCCGAATGCTTTGGCGAGGCAAACGGCCGCGTGCAGGGAGGTTCGGACGTCGGCGTATGGCGGGTATGGTTGGAAACGCCTGCGGCACTGGGAAGAGCGGCGTGCGCTCGATGGAAGTTGAGGGAAGGGCTCGACTTCGGGGCCCTGAGGACGCTGCGGGCGGGTAGCGGGCGCAGGATTAGTGGACGAGGATCAAGAAAAGGCCCCGCGTTTACATAAGCGCGGGGCCTTCCGGAGGATTTCAGCCTGAATGAACGGGCGGGATTATTTCTTTTTCAGGACGGGCGGGACGTCGAAGCGGCAGACGAAGGTGAGGACTGCGTAGAGCAGGCCGCCCGCGATCATGGCGACGACGAGGCCGATGTTGGCCTTGGCGAAGACGCTCGTCTCGGCGCCCGAGGGCAGGAGGAAGCTCACGATTCGGGCGATGTAGGGGTCGCTCGACGTGATGGTGCCCAGACCGATGATCGTGGCGACGGCGAGCGAGAGGAGTGCGGTCCAGCGGCCGCTGCGGCCGCCCTCGCCGTAGTCGAAGGCCATGCGGACGTCCCAGTTGAGGCGCTTCTGGCGCAGCATGTCGACCATTTCAATGGCGCCCCAGGAGCCCATGATCACGGAGATCGCTGCGAGGAACGACTGGAAGGTCGAGACGAAGGAGTCCGAAATGAAGAGAAGATAGAAGGCGCCGAGCGTGATGATCACGGCGTTGATGACGGTGGTTGCGGCGCGGGAGAGCGGCACGCCCATGGCGAGGAGCGCGAGGCCCGAGCTGTAGACGCCCGTCATGCCGGCCGAGATGAGGCTCACGATGATGACGATTGAGAACGGTACGTAGAACCAGAAGGGAAGGATGCCGGTGAGCGCGGCGATCGGTTCGTGGGAGGCCTTGGCGAGAAGCTCGGGGTTGCCCGCAGAGAGCATGACGCCGAGGATGAGGAGAACCGAGACGGGAAGTGCGATGCCCGTCATCGTCCAGAAAATGACGCCGCCCGCCCTCGTGTTGCGGGGCAGGTAGCGGGAGTAGTCGCCGCCGTAGTTGAGGAAGCCCAGGCCCACCATCGTCATGGAAAGCACGACGGCACCGAGGAATTCGACGATGCCTGCGGACGGACGGTCGCCGAGGACGGAGAAGTCGATCTGCGGGATGAAGAAAAAGAGGTAGACGAGCGTGAAGAGGCCCGTGATCCATGCGATCGCCTTCTCGATCTTCATGATGAGCTGGTAGCCCCAGACGGCCCCCGTCATCGTGAGGACGATCACGACGATGAAGGAGCCGAAGACGCAGGCGGACGTGGGGGAGCCGTCGACCTGTGCGAGCACGGGAACGAGGTGGCACATCAGGTCGGCGAGCGTCGTCGAGGCCATCGAGAGCATCGTGACTTTCCAACCCATGTTGGCCACGTAGCCGAAGAAGGTCGGGATCTTGTTGCCGTGGTAGCCGAACGCGAAGCGCGACTGCACGAGCGTGGGCAGCCCCGTGCGTACGGAACCCACGGCGAGGATGCCCACGAGGGCGCAGGAGACGAAGTAGCCGATTACGCCTGCGAGCATGGCCTGCCAGACGGAGAGACCGAGCCCGAGCACGTAGATGCCGAGCGTGATGCCGAAGATGGAGATGTTCCAGGAGAACCAGATGGGAAAGAGCCCGGCGGGCGTGCCGTAGCGTTCGCTGTCGGGAACGGGGTTGACGCCGTTGACCTCAATGGCGGAGGCGGAGGAGTTGTCGCTCATGTTGGTTGTCTTTTCTTGAGGAAGGGATGAAATTCCCGGTTCGGCCCAGGGGAAGGCCGGGCGGGGCGGTTGATTTGAATGGGAATGAGGGCCCTTGTACGTCAGCAGTGCTCGGTGAGGAGCTCGTCGATCGTGGGCGCGCAGGCGCCGCCCTCGCGGCCCGTCACGACGGAGGCCACGCGGTTGGCGAGCAGCACGCATTCGTCGATCGGGAGGCCGCACATGAGGCCTGCGATCACGCCGCCCGTGTGTGCGTCGCCCGAGCCGATCGTGTCAACGATCGCGACGGGGAAGCCCGGGATGCGGCGCACGCTGGCGTTGTCGGCCACGATCGCGCCGCGGCCGCCGTCGGTAACGACGGCATCGCGCCCCGACATGTCGTGCAGGCGCAACGCGGCATCCTCGACCCGGGTCGTGCCCGTCATGAAGAGGGCCTCGTCGGCGTTGACGGTGAAGAGGCAGCCGAGGCGGCAGAAGTCCTCGACGCGCTCGCGCGGCATGAAGTGCACGCGGGGACCCGGATCGAACACCACGACGGCGTCTGGGCGCTTGCGGGAGAGGGCCTCGAGGATGACGCGGCCGTTTTCGCCCTCGGCCTGGTAGCCCGAGACGTAGAAGTAGTCGAAGCTCTCGATGTCGAAGCGCTCGAACCAGTCGGGCTTCATGCGGCGTTCAAGGCCGAACATCGAGATGAAGGTGCGCTCGCCGGAGGCGTCGGCAAGCGACAGGCACCAGCCGTTGTCGCCTTCGCCCGCCTCGCGGTGCACGGGATAGCCGCGCTCCGTGAGGGCCTGCGCGACGAGGTCGGCGAACCGGCCCTCGCCCACGGGCATGTAGCTCTCGAACGGAAGGTCGAGCTTGTAAAGGACGTCCGCGACGTTGAAGGAGCAGCCGCCGACGGTCGTGCAGCGGTAGTCGCCCTCAACGTCGGCGCCCGCACGCGGCATCTCCTGAACGTTGATCACCATGTCGACGAAGGCCGAGCCGATGATGAGGACGCGCTTTTGAGGCTTGAGCGAATGGAGGACGGAGCGGATGCTTCGCATGCAGGGGCTCCCTCAGAGGTGAAAGGTCGTGCGGGCGCGGGCGATTTCGGTCGCCATGGCGCGGAAGTCGAGCGCGTTTGTCGTCTCGAGGAAGGACGAGCGCGATTCGGGTAGCGCATCGAATCCCTCGAAGGCACCGCAGATCGCGCAGGCCATCGCACCGATCGTGTCGGTGTCGCCGCCCATGTTGGCGCACATGATCGCGGCGCGTTCGGCGCTGCGGCAGTAGAAGGCGACGGCAAGCGCGGCGCTCACGCTCTCGCTCGTCATCGTGCCCGTGCCGAGGATGTCGTAGACCCAGCGGGAGAACTTCTCGTCGTCGTCAAAATCCTTCATGACGGAGAGTGCGAGGCGGAAGCGTTCCGCGACCGAAGCTGCCCAGGTGGGCTCTCCCTTGGCGCGCGCAACGTTCCAGATGCGGAGCGCGTCCTCTGCGGCTTCCTCCCAGGAGCGTCCGCCGATGCCGCTCGCGACGGCCTGGGCGACCATGGCCGCGCCGCCGATCGCCACGTCCGTGCCATGCGTGACGATCGAGACGCGCGCAACCGTTTCGGCGAGCTTTTCGGAATCGTTCCAGTCGACGAGGCAGCCCACGGGCGCAATGCGCATGCCCGCGCCGTTCGTGAGCGAGAGCTTGGTGTACTTCGTGTAGTCTTCTCCCCGGAAATGGGCGAGAAGGCTTGCTTTGGAGCTAGGGCCGAGCAGGTTGATTTCGAACCCGTTCATCGACTCGACCCAGGCGATCAGATCGTCGGCGAGCACCTTGACGGGCGGCACCGTGCCGGCCTTGAGAAGCGCCTTGAGGATCACGAAGGCCTGTGCGGAATCGTCCGTGTAGTGGCCGGCCTTGAAGTAGCAGGCGACGATGTTGTCCTCGGGGCCGTCGAGGAACGTGTCGATGTGCCCGAAGCGGGCGCGGACCTTCTCGCGGGGCCACAGTTCGCCCGGCACGCCGAGGGCGTCGCCGAGCACCATGCCGGCCAGAGCGCCGGCGATTCTGTTTTCAATCGTCATGTCTTGTGCGTTCGAAAGTGGCGGTGGGCCCTCGCGCACGCGCGCGACGGACCGCAGGATTTTCGGAGCCGAATTGTAGCGGAAGTCGGCCTTTGCGTCACCTGTCGAATGCGCGGGTTTCGTTGTGCGAGTGTCGTTTTAAAGCGACTGGCGCATGTGTACGATTGAGTGGGAGTGGGTTTCGGAGGGGCGTGGCGGGGGCGGAAATGAAGACGGGGCCGCGTGCAGTCTCTGCCCGCGGCCCCGTCCGCCGGTCCTATGGCTGCCGGAACAATGTCCGGGGACCATCTCGGCGCCGCCGCAGTTTGGTCTGTCGGCGCTCGACGACTGCTTCGCTCTCATACGAAATTTCCCGTCGTCATGGGATCGGCTCCGTCAATTCTACGCATTTTGGCGGATCCCGCACGGGAAGCGCGGCAATTGGAAACAAAGGGGCGGAATCCGCCTGCGGCTCAGGCGGCGGTCCTGTCCTCGGGGGCGTCGGAGAGCGGGAGCCTCACGGTGCAGACGAGGCCGCGGCCGCCGAGGTCGGTCCTGCGGCGGTAGGCGAGCGAGCCGCCGTGGGCCTCGAGGAGTGAGTGGACGATGGCGATGCCGAGTCCGAGGCCGCCCGCAGTGGTGGTGTAGCCGATGTCGCCAAGACGCGCGATCTCCTCATCGGAGAGCTCGGGCCCGTTGTCGGCGATGCAGAGTCTGGCGTAGGCGCCGTCTGCCTTGAGCGTCACCTCGATGGCGGCGTCGGGCTGGTCCTTCACGGCGGCGGCCGCGTTCTTCACGATGTTGAGCACGGCGAGCTCAATCTCAAGGCGGTCGGCCTCAACGGTGAGGCCCGGTTCGAGGTCGAGCGTGCAGGGGACGCGGTGCGCAGAGTGGCGGCGCCAGCGGGCGACGGCAGTCTTGACGAGGTCCGATAGGTCGACGGCGGCAAGCGAGCGTGTGCGCACCTGTCCGTAGCTGCGCACGCGGTCGATGATGGCGGCGGCACGCGTCCCCGAGTCCTCGATCTCGGTGATGGAGGCGAGCAGCGTCTCGTGTGGAACTTCTCCGCGGCTCAGGCGTCTTCGCAGGCTGCCGGCATAGTTGCCGATGACGGTGAGGGGCTGCTTGAGTTCGTGCGCGACCATGCTCGAAAGAAGGCCCACGGCGCTCGCGCGCGTCAGGCTCTCGATCTGGACGGCGTTCTGCTGGGCGGCGAGCTCGGCGCGAAGCTTTTCGTCCATGGCCTTCTCGAGCGCGCGTGCGCGGTGTGAGGCCAGGCGCGCAAGAAGAAGCGTGTTGAGGAGCAGGATGAGGAGCACGCCGCCCGCGCCCACGACCCAGGGCAGGATGCGCCTCACGAAGCGCCCGAAGTCGTCGGGATTGCCGTAGGGCACCTGCAGGACGCGGAACACCTCGAAGAGGCGTCGGTTGTCGTTCGAGATCGTCCACTGCGTGCCGTCGGGTGCGGCCGGCACGTCGAGCAGCGTGGCGGTGAGCGTTCGGGCGACGGACGTGGGGACCGAGGGCTTGATCGAGAAGAACCAGTTCGGATAGAGCTCGGTCGAGTGGCGGCAGGCGACGAGCCTGTCGGCGTGCTCGCCGATCACGCGGAAGTCCTTCTGGTCGATCTGCCCGCCGCGGGCCATGCGCTCGAGCAGGCACGTCGCCACGAAGCCCACGTCCACCTCGCCCGACTTCACCTCCTGCACGATGCGCGTCATCGGATAGCCCGAGACGCGGATCTCGGAGAAGAAGGCCTCGGGGTCGAGCCCCTTGCGGACCATCTCGGAGGCGGGAATCTGCCAGCCCGCGAAGGCGGTGCGGCTCATGATGGCGACGCGCCTGCCGCGCAGGTCCTCGAGCGTCCTGAGTTCGGGACGGTCGGCGCGCACGATGATCGCCGCGCCGTTGGCGTAGTTGGGGTCGGGCGCCTCGTCCGAGACGACGGCCGCAAGCGGCAGCCCGCCTGTGCGCTCGATCATGAGGCTCGTGAGGCCGCTCGAGGCGATCGACATGTCGAAGCTTTCCTTTTCGGCCGCCTTCAGAAAGCTGTCGGGACCGTAGATCTTCACGTCGATCTCGATCGGAGTGAGCTTCTCCTTCACGGCCTCGATCGTGCGGCTGTAGTAGTCGTCCATGATCGACATGCCGTAGGAGTTGACGATCGCAAGCCTGAGGCGCTTGACGGACGCAGTCTCCGACTCGGCGGCCGCGTGGGCGCTGTCGGGCACGAGCATGCCGTCGTCGGACGCCGCAGAGACGCCGGGGACGAGCATAAGGACGAAAAGGAGGCCCGCAAGGGCTCTGGATAAGGGACCGGACATCGTGCCTGAGGAGAATGACGGGAAGGAGAGAAGAGGGACGGTTCGATTCTAACTCGCGCCCCCGAAACTTCGCCAAAAGGAGGAGGTGGAGGAGGAGGGGAAACGGCCGCCTAGTTCTTTGGAACTAGGTAAATAGGTGAATGCTATTGTCGCCATAGGGTGTTTCGTTTATAAGGGTTAGCTCGGATTGAAAGGGTGGTTTTGGGTATAAACACCTGCAGGACGCCCGTTTTCAGGCAAAACCATGGTGTTTTTGGGGATTTTTCACCGATTTCAGGCTGATTCGCTGTTCATATCTGGAATAGCGGGGTAGGGGAGTATGGACAAATATCCAATAGGGGTAGTACCGAAGGCGGCTCCCTCCCGTCCCGCATAGCGGACAGAATCTGTTTCTGTGCGGCTCCCGCCCCGTTCAGGGGAGCCGTTCGTACAAAACACCAAGGAGAACAACGAATGGCAGACACCATTGTCGACCTTCGAATGTCGCGTCGCGGGCTGATCAAGCTCGGCGGTGCGGCTGCCGTCGCCACGACCGGCGCGGCCGGCGCCATGTGGCCCATCGAAGCACAGCTCAAGGAGCTCGAGCACCAGGGCTGGAGCCGTCATCCGCTCGCCTGCTGCATGTGCGGCGCCTTCTGCGGCCTCGTGGCCATGAAGAAGATCGGCGAGCCGACCTCTGAAAAGACGGTTCGCATCTTCCCGAATCCGGATCACCCCCAGCGCGGCTACTGCGGCCGCGCCGCCGCCACGATGTGGATCTGGAACCACCCGCTGCGCATCAGGAAGCCGCTCAAGCGCGTGGGCGAACGCGGTGAAGGCAAGTTCAAGGAAGTCTCCTGGGACGAAGCCCTCAACGACATCGCCGCGAAGCTTAAGGACGTCGTCGCCAAGCACGGCGAGCAGTCCGTCGTCTCCACGTCGCACTCCTTCTCCTCCTACTCCAAGTGGATCACGTTCCCGCTCGGCTCCCCGAACGACATCGGCCACTCGAGCACCTGCAACTCCGCCTCGATCGCCGGTCGCGACTGGGTGTACGGCAAGGGCTTCTCGGGCGCCGGCAAGATCGAGCCCGACTACAAGCACCTGCGCTACCTGATCCTCATCGGCCGCTCCATGGGCTCCGCCATGGGCTGCCTGCACTCGCTCAACGAGGCCCGTGAACGCGGCGCCCAGGTGGTGAGCGTCGACCCGCGCATGCCCGACATCGCCTACGGAGACGCCAAGTGGGTCCCGATTCGTCCGGGCACCGACGCCTCCTTCGTGCTCGCCATGATGAACGTCATGCTCCAGGAAGGCCTCGCCGACCTGAAGTTCCTCGCCAAGCACACGAATGCCGCCTACCTCATCAAGGCCGACGGCCGTCCGCTCACCGAAGCCGACATGAAGGCCGGCGGCCGCAAGGACCGCTACGCCGTGCATGACCTCAAGACGAACCGCATCGTCTTCCAGGGCGTCGTGCTCGACGAAAAGGGCGCCGCCGTGGGCTTCGACGAATCCGCCGACACGGACGCCAACCTGCACTTCGCCCAGGAGGTGAAGCTTGCCGACGGCACGACGACCGCCGTGCGCACCGCGCTCGACATCCTCGCCGAAATCGCCGCCCGCCACACCCCCGAGGCCTCCCAGAAGATCACGGGCATTCCGGCCGACGAACTCGTCAGGCTCGCCCACAACTTCGCCAACCTCAAGGGCGTCGTTGACGACGGCTGGTATTCCTCCAAGAACGGCAACGACATCGAGCTCTATCAGCTCATCAACATCCTCAACGCCTTCAATGGCAACGTCGACCGCGAAGGCGGCATCGTCGTGACCGCCGGCGGCGGCTTCAAGCGTCCGGGCGTCGCCGCGGGCAAGGGCCCCAACGGCGAGAAGTGGGACATGGTTGACGCCAAGCGCATCGACAAGATGCTCTCTCCGGAATCCGCGGGCAACCTCTGGGCCGCGCTCGACGCGATGATCACGGGCAAGCCCTATCCGATCCGCGCGCTCTTCACGGTGGGCACCACGCTCTTCCACCGCGAGTCCGACTCCACGCGCCTTGCCAAGGCCCTCAAGACGCTCGACCTTCTCGTCGTGCAGGACCTGCTGCCGCACGAGGTGTGCGACTACGCCGACTACGTGCTGCCGGCCACCTACTTCCTCGAACGTCGCGAAACCGCCGGCGTGAAGTGGGCGCTTGACGGTTCCGTGCACATGAACGACGCCGGCATCCGTCCGCCCGAGGGCGTCGAGGCCCGCCACGACGTGTGGATCCTCCTCGAAATCCTCCGCCGCGCCTATCCGGAACGCGCCGAACGCGTGGGCTACAAGGAATGCAAGACGGCCGACGAGTTCGACGCCTGGTGGAACAAGTTCGACGACAAGGGCATCGCCAAGTTCGTCAAGGACCAGGAAGCCAAGAACCCGGGCTCCGGCGAAAAGATCCTCGCCGACTTCAAGACCAAGGGCTGGACCACGGTCAACAAGAAGAAGTACGGCGTCTATCCTTGGAAGAAGCCCTTCGGCACGCCTACGGGCAAGATCGAAATTTACGGCTTCAAGTCCTTCGCAAAGCCGGGCTACGAGAAGATAAAGCCGATCAGCGACTACTTCCCGGCTCCCGCCTACACGGCTCCGAAGCCCCAGAGCAACGAGTTCGTGCTCGTCTCGGGCAAGAACTGCACGTCCTCCTCGGGTCTCAACATCTTCGCCGCGACCACCCGCTTCACGGGCGACCGCACCCTCTGGATGAACCCGTACGACGCCGAGCGCCTCGGGATCGCCAACAAGGAAAAGGTCATGGTCGAAGGCGTTGACCGCGAGTACCAGGCCGAGGTCGTCGTCACCGTGACGAAGAAGGTCATGGCCGGCAGCGTGTTCGCCTTCGGCTTCTCCGGCGGCGTCCGCACGAAGGAGTTGGTCAACGATCCCCGCTTCGACTTCGTGAAGGAGGGCATCAACTCGCACTGGTTTGCAACCGGCTATGCGCAGCCCGTCGTCGGCAATCTTGCCAACAACAGCTGCATCCGTGTCAAGCGCATCAAGGGATAAGTCACCATGAAGAAAGTCAAGAAACAGCTGGCGCACCTCTTCGATGCGACCCAGTGCATCAACTGCGGCGCGTGCACGACCGCCTGCGCCCAGACCAACTATCCGGACCTCATCAACGAGTTCATCCCGGCCTGGAACACGGTGTGCAACAACATCCGTCAGGTCAAGGTCGAGAAGAACCGTCCGATGCAGCTCCTCGTCCAGTGCCAGCAGTGCTCCGAAGCGCCCTGCGTCACGACCTGCCCGTTCGGCGCCAACTACTATGACGAGAACGGCCTCGTGCGCAACGATCCGAAGCGCTGCATCGGTTGCAACTACTGCGTGGCCTCCTGTCCGTACGACGCCCGCTGGTCCAACCCGAAGACGGGCCTGCCGAGCAAGTGCATGGGCGAGGGCTGTCTGGAGCTCATCAAGGGCGGCAGCCTGCCTGCCTGCGTGACGGCCTGCCCGGCGGGCGCCCGCCTCTTCGGCGACACGCTCGATCCGCAGTCCGAAATCTCCCGCAAGATCGCCTCTTCCAAGACCCAGACGCTCCTTGAGAGCCACGGGACCAAACCGAACTTCTATGTGGTGGTGCAGAAATGATGGATCTCTCCGACTTCACCGCGCAGGTCCAGGCCGCCCACTGGGGCTGGACGATTGCGCTCTTCCTCTGGCTCGTGGGTCTCTCGGGCATGGGGATGTTCCTCAACAACTGGGTGCGCGAGAAGGCGCTCGTCTACGTCTGCACGATCACGGGCATCGTGGGCACGCTTCTCGTCGTCAGCCATCTGACGCGCATCCTCAACCTGCCGATGGCCGCCATCTCGGCCCTGCTTGAGATGAGCTTCAACTTCGGCAGTTGGATGTTCATCGGCATCTGCCTGCTCGTCGTGCAGTGCTGCCTCACGCTCTTCTACTCCTGCGTCTTCGCGGGCGTGATCTTCAAGGGCGAGTGCTGCCGCAAGCTCGTTGCCGGCGACTGGTTCAACTGGATCGCCGCCGCCGTCGGCGTCGCCGCCACGATCTACTCGGGCTTCCTGCTCACGCAGGCTGTCGGCGTCACGCTCTGGAACACGGCCCTGATCCCGCTGCTCTGGATCATGTCCGGCATGGCCAGCGCCATGGGCTGCATCGAGCTCCTCGCGATCTCGGGCCGCATCCCGCATGAAAAGGTCCTCTGGAGCCGCCGCACGTCCCTCTGGGTCGAGGCCGCCGAGCTCTTCACGATCTTCGCCTTCGTGCACGTCGCGACGAGCTCCACCTCCGCCGCCGCCCGCGCCGGCGCTGAGGCCCTGCTCTCCGGTCCGCAGGCCATGATGTTCCTCGTGGGCGCCGTCCTCTGCGGCTCGCTCATCCCGTTCGCCATCAACCTCACGACGCGCAGCCACAAGGTTGTCGCCGTGGGCGCGGTGCTCGGCATCGTCGGTGCGCTTCTCCTTCGCGCCTCGGTGCTCTTCGCGGGCTACTACGAGCCGATTCTCCTCTAACGGCCCGTTGACTCCGGTCCCGCCTCACGGGCAGGCAGGACCGGAGGCCCACGAAAACAAAGAGCCGCTTCGACGCACAGGTCGTCGAAGCGGCTCTCTTTTTGTCCGGATTCAGCAAAGCCGAAGGAATCGAAAGGGAAGGGGATCCCCGGGCTCACTCTCCGTCGGCGGGTGCGGGCGCGCCCGTGATCGCGTCGGGATCGATCGTCATCAGCATGCGCGTGATGTCGGCCGCGGTCCTCGCGCCGAGCTTCTTGCAGAGCGAGCTTCTGTGCGCAATCACGGTCTTCTCTGAAATGTTGAGCTCATAGGCGATCTGCTTGTTGAGAAGCCCGCGCGCCACGCCCATGGCCACCTCCTGCTCGCGCGCCGAGAGCCTGCGGAAGGCCGCTCTGGCCTGCTCGAGCGCCGCGGACTCCGTGCGGATCCTCGCATCGCGCTTCACGGCCTTCTCGATCGCATCAAGAAGCCTCTCGGGCGTCACGGGCTTCGAGAGGAAGTCGTCCGCACCGTCCTTCATCGTCTTCACGGCCATGTCGATGTCGCCGTGGGCCGAGATGAAGATGATGGGGAGCGTGTCGCCGCGCAACTTCATCTCATGCTGGAGTTCGATCCCGCTCATGCCGGGCATGCGCACGTCAAGCACCAGGCATCCCGGCGTGAAGGGACTGTCCTTCTCGAGAAACTCAAGCGCGCTCGCGTACGTGAGTACGTTCCAGCCTTCGCCCTCGATTACGAACTGCCAGGAGCGCCTGACGTCGGGATCGTCGTCCACTACGCGGACAATCGCCTGGGACTGCGTGTTTGCGGTCATCGTAAGTCCTTTTTTTTGGATTTGTTGTATCTGCAGAAAACCATTGTAGCCAATGCGGGCGTCCCAGGGGCGGAAAATGGCTCGAAATCACACCCCGCGAGCACAGGAACGAAATTCAGAGAACGTGCAAAACGGGGCCTGAATCGGTCAGAAAACGCGTTTTCAGGGCGAAAATTCTGCAAAAACGAACGGGGTCGAAATTCGGGCTCTTCTGGACTTTTGGGGAAATGAGGGTTCCCCGTGCCGCCAGCCCCGGCAAAGAAACTAACTAAAAGCGCGTTGAATCCTGTATCGTTTGAGTAGACAAAAACAAACAACGGTAGGAGCAACGCGCTATGACGATTCTACCCCATGCAGCCTCCCGTCAACGACCTTCAGCCGATCTGCTTGCGCAAAAACTCGCACCCTGCAACCTCAATCAGATCTTCTTTCCCGGCTACGCCGTAGTTGCCAGCGTCCGTAATCAAGAGAGTCTCACCCTCAAGCTTGAGGCTACGGAACCCGCGATTTGCCCCAAGTGCGGGGAGCCCTGCACTAAGATCCATGACACCCGACACCGCTTGGTTCGAGACGCCCCGTTCCCCGGCGTCACGGTTGTCTGGCTCCTTGTGCCGATTCGGCGGGTTCGGTGCAAGTGCGGGTGTCATCGCACAGAAACCATTCCGTGGATAGCACACCACGAACAGTGCACCAACCGATTCATCGCGCTCATTCAAAATCAGATGCGGGGTGTGGACGCCTCAGCGACGGCTGTCGCCGCGAAATACAACCTCGGCTGGGATGCCGTTCGCCGCTTCGACAAGGAGCAGCTCGAGGCATTTTTCAACGACGTGAACACTCAAGACCTTAAGATCATTGCTGTTGACGAGATCGCCATCCACAAGGGACAGAAGTACGCTACTGTCTTCATCAATTACGAGACCAGACAGGTCTTCGCGGTGGTCAAGGGTAAAACGCAGAAGGCCGTGGAGTCCGTCTTCCGGATGCTTGTCGACCGCGGTCTTCAAGACCAGATCATTGCCGTGGCTTGCGACATGAATGCTGCCTACCCCAACGTTGTCAAGAAGTTCCTGCCAAAGGCTGATATCGTCTTCGATCAGTTTCACGTCATTCAGCACTTGAGTGCCGAAGTGTTCAAAGAAGCTCGCCAAGTCCAGGCCGAGGAAGTGGAGGCAGAATTTGGCAAGAAATCGGATCAAGCGAAAGCGGCGCGAAAGATTCTGCGGACGGCGGCTTGGGATCTGGTGATGCCGGAACACTCGCTCACGCCGACTATCCGTGAGCGCCTTGAAGAGATTCGCAAAGCGAACAACCTGATGTCAACGATGCTGCCCCTGGCGGACATGGTGCGCTGCATTTGGCATGCATGGTCGCAGGAAGATGCCGCGGAAATGCTTGCCTAGTGCATTGAAGCATTTGAAGCCTTGGCACAGGACCATGACTGGAAGAAGGCCGCGAAGTTCGCAAGGATGTTGAATAACCACAGCTTCGGCATTTTGACTGCCTGGAAGCACCGCATCAGCACCGGCCCACTGGAGGGGGTGAACACGAGAGCCAAGCTCATCAAGCGCATCGGCTACGGTTACAAGAGCTTTGAGTACTTTGCACTGAAGCTCAAGGCTGCGTTCCCCGGCAGAGGCCGCAATCCGCTCATGCTACTGGGGAGTGGACCGCAGTGATAAAGTCACGCCTTTGTCACACGGACCTTGGCATGGAACGAGAGGGTCCACTCTTCTTTAATTAGTCGGCGGCATAAGCCGCCGACTGCAAGGCCGGCACCTGATCAGGCTCAGCCTGATGGGGATGGGGCCTCGTGTGCTTGCGTCGGGCTCCAACCAGGTTCTGGCATCGATTTCGGTAATTAAGAAGGGAACTGCGCTGCATCCTTCTCACGAGCCAGTGCTTACCTCGACCAAGGCACCATCGAGCTCCCTGTTTCCCAAAAAAGTCGGAAGAGCCAAAATTTTTAGCTAAGAATAAGGGAGTTAGTGATGTGCCCGCTCAGGCTTGAGTCCTGAGTGCACATTTAAGCGGGAAGTTAAGGAATAAGCGGAAGATTCATCACTGAAGGATCTTCCGCTCATCGAAAAAAATCAGCTGTTACATGCAAATCTTGTTGCTGGTTTCCTCGTCAAGGCAACTGAACATATCACGAACCACCGGAAGCAAGGCGTCGGGTCCAGCATTTTCACGGACGAGATCCATGCCCTGGCTAAGGAGCGAGTGAGCACGAGCCGTATCATTCCATCGATGCGATGTGAAGTTGCGAGAGTATTCACGGATGATTCCCCTCAGCTGATAGATCAGAGTAACGCTCATGAAGAGGTGGGTAATCTGAGTAAGCGTCTCTCGGGCTAAAGCAGGATTCCGTTCACGAATGACCTGATTAACCTGGCGCTTCATGTTGTCAACCTGACTTTCAAATCGATTGCCCAGTTCCTTATCGGCTTCTTCGAGGCGATTCATTTCGCTGTGAAGTTCGGCTTCAAGAGTCTCCCATTCGTAACGCTTTTCTACTTCTTCGAGTTTGAGCATGACACGTCGAACGTCAGCAAGCAGATGCATCTTGCCGTCTTCGGAGCTTCGTTCACCTTCGTAACGGCCATCGATTTCGCTAAGAAGTTCATCACTTTCGCGCAGTTCGGAATCCGGGATTGTTCCTGCGTTTCGAATGGCGCGCATCTTGTCATTGATGCGGTTGAGCGCGGTATTCAGTTCATTATCGGAAACGCCAGAACGCTGCTTGACTTCGACATCCTTCTCGACGCTTTCTTGAATAACGGGGAAGTAAGCTTCGAGTTTCATCATCTGAGACGCATCGACCTTGATCGTAATGTCGACTTCACTGTTTTCCGGAATGACTGCAGGCACATCGTTGCCGGTGATGACTACGTCAAACACATGGTCATTGCAAACGGCACTTGTACCTTCTGCATTGTGTTCACCCTGATAGATCGGGATTTCCAAGCGATCAGAGGAGATGCCGGGGCGCAGTGAATGAGGTACCTTCAGGCTGTTGCGAACGCCTACCGCAGGAATGGCCTTGTTCTTTTCCAGTCCCTTCAACGGGACGAAAACATCCTTGTCACGGCTAGAGTCATGTACTTCGAGACCAATGTGATATGGCAAAACGGCATTGCCAACAACCATGCCCTGCATGATGTTGAACTCAGCGGGGAAACACGGAACGCGGGAACCATTGCCATCGTATGCCGTGATGGTAAAGGAATTGGAACGGCCGGTAACAAGCTGGCATTCAACAATATCGCCAATCTCGTTGACCTGAACCTTTCCGCTGGACCAGGCCTTGTCACCACGAGTTACTTCAACATACAGCTGATCCGGTACATGTCCCTTGCATTCGTTTCTCAAAAGCTTGAAGGAAACAAAGCTGGATTCTTCAACGGTAGTTGCTTCAAAGGCAACGTCGAGGGCGACAGTGTCGACAGCAATTTCTACCTTTGCTTCGGAGTCGATGCCCATGGAAAAAAGTGCGGCGCCGCGTGCAACGGCGGTCATGGGGTCAATAGTTGTATCAATATGCTCCGTGATCTGTTCTTTGAGCATTGATCGAAGAATTGAGGAATGGGTGGGGCCGCCAACCAGAATAAGGGCATCAATGTCAGAGCCCGTCAGGTGGTTTCGTTCCAGAAGTTTTTTGGTGATGTTGATGGCTTTCTGGAAGATGGGGGCGAAGGGAGAAAACAGTTGGTCTCGGCTGATTTCCAAATCCAGTTCGATCTCGTTTCCTTCATCATCTTCACCGAGTTCGCCAATCTGGGAATAGATTTCCACCTTTTCCTTGAACGAGAGTTGGTTCTTCGCAGGTTCGGCATATACCTTCATTGCGTTGCGAAGAATATTTTTTTTCTTTTCGTCAGCAAGAATGTCATCAATGGCAAAATTGTCCTGTAGCCAGGGAATAATGATTTCGTCGACAATGGCAAAGTCGAGATTTTTGCCGCCGAGGTAGTTGTCGCCTTCGGTATCGCGAACCTGCATAATGCCATCTACGGTATCGATGAGTGCGGCGTCAAAGGTACCGCCGCCAAAGTCGAAAACCACAAGTTTGGCATTTTTCTTTTCAGAAGAGAAGCCGTAAGCCATGGCCGCGGCAATGGGCTCCTGAAGCAATTCGCAGTGTTCGATGCCGGCGAGTTTGGCTGCGCGCTTGGTTGCGGAAATTTGGTCAGTCTTAAACTTAGCGGGAATAGTGATGACGGCAGCGTTGACATTGTCATCGGTAACGAATGAACGCAGGGTCTTCAAAACTTCAGCGGACAGTTCTTCCGAAGAAAAGGAACGATCCATGAAGGAGCTGAAGTAAGTTGTATTGAGTCCCATCGTTCGCTTGAACTCAATAAAGACATTTTCATCCGTAGTTTCCCATTTCTTGGTTGCTTTTGCCTTGTCGGACGACAGCATGTCGTATGCGTCATCTCCAACACGAACTGCTTTCTTGCGGGTAAATGCAACGCAGGAGGGAAGCGTGTCTTTCAAATGGTCTGTTTTTTTAACAACAGGTTCCCCGTTCTCAATCCTGCAAATGGTCGAATTTGTCGTTCCGAGGTCTATGCCGTAACGCATCTTGATTTGAGGCATCACATACTCCTAAATGATGTGAAATTCAGATGTTCTGACTTACAGTAACTTGGGCCGACTGGATCATTCGGCCGTTATAGTTGATCTGCGGCTTGCTTATGCCGGTGATGATTCGCTCGCCCGGCTTAAGATCTTCGTCTTCAATAAAGTTCGCTGACAGCTTCATTCCTTCCGTATACGTTTGACCCAGCAAGTTGACAATTTCGTAGCCATAGGCAAGAAGATTGTCGTTAATCTGCTTTAGAGAGCGGCTAAGTTGACGGTGGCCACGGACGGAACTGTCCATACGGAAAAGCGTAACCTGCATGAATGCAAGGCGGTCAGCGATAACTTTGATCAGAGAATGGTCGGGTTCTGCTGGGACCGAAACAGACGAAGAGATTTTGGCTAGAGAAGCCTCACATTGACTTTCGAGAGATTTCTGTAATTCTGCTAAGGCGGAAACCATCGAAGCTAGTTGTTCGGCATCCTTCTGGATGAACTCAGCTTGCTTTTTATTCAATTCATCCAACTGGTTCTTGAGTTTTTCAGCATTCATGCCGATGTTGGTAATGCGCTTGTTGAACACAAAAGCCAGAGCAGAAATGGCAGCTGCGAGGATCAAGAAAAAGAGGATGTAGAGATTATGATGATTGCCGTCTTGACCGGAGGTGAGGGCTTTTTGCAACTCAGCCGAGTTGCTGTTAACGGAGGCCTCAAGCTTCGAGATGGTGGAAGCGAGAGCGGCCAATTCATTTTTTAGCTCCGCTACATCACTGTTGGATGCTTTAGAAACCTTTTGAATTTGTTTCTCAAGGTCGTTGATTGCGGCAAGTGCTTCGCTGATTGCCCTATCGTCGTCCGGATTCTTGAGGCGAACTTCATTGATTAACTGTTTCAATTCATCAAGGCCAGCCTGCGTTTTGTTCAGTTGGTCCTTAATGCCAGCAAGTTCGCGACGCTGTTTGTTGCGTTGTACCCAGAGCTTGACGATCTCACTGGATACATTGGTGTTTTGCTGAACTTCTGATGTTGTTTGAGCCGGAGAAGAGGCGCAAACAACGGCAGGCATGCCGAGCATGCTACCGATCAAGACCGATGCCAGACTAAGACGAAGGAAGGTGTTATTTGCGGACATAGCGATAAACTCCGACAAAGACGTCAAGCATTTTGCGAATAATCGACACAATGATTTGGTGAGATGCCAAGCGAACAACCCAGTAGGGCGAATTGGCATAGTAAAAGCGGATGAACCATTTGCCGAGCCTATTCTTGGAAAGGATGCGGTCTCGGAATTCTCGAAGCGTTTGGACGTTCGGATGATTGTTGTCGCAATAAGCCAGCGTGGCCACGAAACAGCTCGAATTCGATTGATGCTGAACACGCTCTTGAACTTCGGACATGTCGTTGCGCATTTTGAACGCAGCGGCGTACTGCTTGTCAATATGTCGACGAAGCTCGTCCGAAATGGGCATGGCTTTGATCTGCATAAACAATCGCATCGCGTGATCAACGGTTTTGACAAGCGAACCGTCTCGCAAGCCTTGCATAATCTGCTGTTTGTTGCTTTGAGATCTGTTCACGCAATCGATAATGGCACCGACGACCGGTTTGAGAAAAGTATCGGCCATGGGTTCGATGCCATCCGAGCCGGCTTGGTAGATGATCTTTTGGAGAACATTCCTAACCTGAGGAATGAAACTTTCAATCTCCGCAAGAGTCGGCGATCCGGTTATAAGCTTTACGCCTTCGGAAAGCACCTTGTCGACTAGAGGTTTGACTTCTACTACTGCCATTAAGGAATTGATGCTGGACAACTGAGACTTGCACTCTTCTATAGCAGAGTCACCCTGGGCAATTTCAAGGGCCTTTTGGGTGTACATGCGAGCTTGTCTAAGGGCATTGAGATCTTCCGTTCTATCGTCGGTAATTTTGTCGGCAAGCCAGGATAGTTGTTTGGCTAGTTTGTCGCAGACCATACTTTTCTGGACGCTGTCGGAATCGGCATGCTCATCCAGAAATGACAAAGCTTCCGAAGTCTCATTAAGCAACTGTCGACAATAAACTTCGGCGTTGTAGGGAGTGACTCGCCTTGCTTCGATTTTGTCGATGGATTCATTGATGGTCTTAATGGGTTCGCTTATGGCCTGCGATTGAATGTACTCATCATCGTCATAAGTGGATCCGTAGCTTTGGTAAGAGTTCAGAAGTTCCTCAAGGATTGCTTCAGTTCGTTAATGAGAACCCGGGCAAGCTGAGTTTCGTCGATTTGGGTTGAATCCGGGCCTATCGCAGAAAGAAACTGCGAGCGTTGCTCAGCATCGTGAACTAGAGTCGTCAGATGATCAACTGCGTCATCCAGATCTCCCTGAGTGAGGGCCAAGACCCCAAGGTTCAAAGAGGAAGACCAACAGTCACGTTTCTTCCATATTTCTTTCGCTTTATCGAGGTCTGCGACAGAAGCATGTCCAAGGGCAACTTGATCGAGCGGTGAGGATTTAACAAACCAGAAAAGAGCGTACTTAATTTGATCTTCTGGAAGATTTAAAGCTTGCTCTGCTTCAGCAATGGAGGAGGGAGTTCTTGTGACGTCACCCAGGATTTCCTTCATGTCACTAGGAAAGTCGCAGGTCTTGTTGACTCGAGCAAAGGCCGATAGGCGGCTTTTATTGGAAATCCTCTCCTTAGCCGTGCAGTTTGCAAAGCAACCTAAAACACGGAAAGGGTTGTTTTTAACGATTGACGGAATCATTTTTATCCAAGGAAGCTCTTCAAAACCCCCATCTCTGAACGATGGGGTAAGCAGATTTGTTTAAATGAAGGGCTCTAGGCTGTGGGCCGGGAACTGTTGAAAGCTCCTATGAACGGCAGTCATTCGATTCTACTGAACAACGTAGAAATAACTCGATGATTATAAATTAGTCAATTTCAGTCTTCAAGAGTCAGATCATCCCTATGCTATTCGAGACGAAGCACAAGTCGGAATTTCAGGGCTAATCAGCAAGGCAACTTTGGCGGAGCGCACCATTTGTGCAAGCGGTAGCAGTTGTAGGGAAGCTCTTCAAAAACCCCTGTTACCAAGCCGGATGGAACAAAAATGTTTCGTTCGTTTTTTCTTAACGACGCCGGAGGGTGCTGTTTTTTATCAGCACAATAGTAAAATACTACTATGATAACGTTCACGATCTAGGCGTTCTATGGAAGAGCTGTTCAATGGCCAATTGAGCTTTGCTGACATTGAGGCTGAAAAATTCCTTCAGATTCGTCGGACTCATGCTGATCGTCGCGTGAATGCCATGGATCGCTTGACAGATGACGTAATCAACGAATTGATCCAACTTTGCCTGCCCCTCTACCACATCAAAGCTAATCATGGAAGGTCGTATACGCGCCTTGAAACAATGGTTCGCGTTCACCTGCTTCAGGTTTCTCTCAATCTGTCTGATCTTGCGATGGAGTCATATTTGGCGAGCGACATGGTGGCTCGCAGCTTCTGCCGCGTGTCCAGCACTAGTCTTTTCATCTCAGATTCGGCGATACTGCGCTTACAGCATTTCATTGAACAACATGGGTTGGCGCAGAAATCCCCGAGCGCACGGTAAATCTTGCCGCAGAGGCCGGAGCCTGTTCTTTTGATATGGTGGCGGCTGACGGCACCTTTATCGAAGCGCCGTCGTCAACGAAGAGCAAGGCTCACGCTCGAGATCCTGAGATGGCTTCGGGCAAGAAGGCCAACACCTGGCATTTCGGAATGAAGGAGCACATTGCCGCCTGCTCCGAATCCGGGATCATCTACGGCACGGTCGCCGCACCGGCTAATGAACATGACATTACTCAGGGCGATCTTCTGAAGGGCCTTGAGAAGATGGTCTTCCTTGATTCCGGCTACATCGGTTGCGCAACATCGGCCGCATCCCACCCCGCGAATTCGGGGGCTGCCTGCGGCTGTTTTTGTGCAAACCCTGCTTTCCCCGAAAAGCCCGCCCTCAACATCCCACTCGGCGCTTCACCTCGTCAAAGAGCGGCACCACATGGGCGTTCATCATCTCTTGGGCAAGCCGAATGAACTTCCGGCGACTCTCTTCACTCCTGTCATCGCGACAGACTAGAAAAAGCGATCTCTGAAGCCCCGGAGGCGGGGTCGGAATCGCAGCGATCTCGTCAATCAAATCGAAGTTCTGCACCAATGTGAGCGGACTGCCGACCGTCCACCCCATGCCCTGCGCAATGAGGGACGTCATGATGCCCGTCGAGTCGACCTCGATGCGATTGGGCGTCTTGATGTTCTGAAGACTGAGATAGGCATCGTTGATTCTGCCCACGCCGCCTTCGCGCGCAAAATGAAGAAAAGGAATGCCGCAAAGCTGCAACTGGGACCACGTCCACGAATCTCGCTTGGCGGCCATGGCCTTGGGCATCAAAACAATCGATTCTTCTTCGAAGAGCTTTGTCCGGTACAAGCCGCGCACTTCGTCGTAGGCGGCACTCGTGAAGGCGAAGTCGAGCTCATTCCTCACCAACTTTTCAACGAGCACAAGCGATGTGCCGATCTGTGTCACGATTTTCGACGCCTCGGACTGTAGCGCCTTGATCAGTTGCGGCATCAGGCTTTTCGACAATCCTTCGATGACTCCGATTCGGTAAACAGGCTTCAAGTTCGACCGAGACTGCATGAATTCGGCTGTATTTTCGAGCGTATGTTGACAGGCAAGCACATCCTTGAGGAGCAACATGGCCTCTTCCGTCAACATGACCGGTCGACAGCCGCGATCAAAGAGCTCCACCTCAAGCTCCTTTTCCAGCCGCGCCACGGCTTTCGTGACCGCAGACTGGGTCACGCCCAGCTTCTTTGCGGCCGCAGAAAAGCTTCTCTCGGCCGCAACCGCCAGAAAAGCATTGAGAGACTCGTTGAAAAACGGTAGTTTCATGCCGGATTATTCCTCTTGAGAATACTTAATAATACTCCTCGGCATGGTGCTACTCCAACCCAGTCCGAAGGAACAGAATTGTTCCTACAGCCATACCCAAGGAGGGCGAACACAATGAAAATCTTGTTGGATCTGTTGGACTTGCTTGACGACCCGCGTGTCACGGGCGAATCCGTCGTTACCCGACTCAAAGACTGGGGCGTTCGGGACGCCGCAACGAAAACCATCGGCACGAACGGAAAAACCACGGACTTTGTCAACGTCCTCATTCCCGGTCGAAACGGCAAGACTGCCGGAGGCAATGCTCCGACCCTCGGCATTGTCGGCCGTCTCGGCGGGCTCGGCGCTCGTCCGGCTCTCATCGGCTTCACGTCCGACGGGGACGGCGCGCTTGCCGCCCTGACCATTGCCGCCAAGCTCGGCCAGATGCACGTACGCGGCGACATTCTGGAGGGCGACGTCATGATTCGAACTCATGTATGTCCCAACGCCCCCACTCGTCCGCACGAACCCGTGCCCTTCATGGACTCGCCCGTCACGAGCGCGCAATGCAATGCCGAAGAAGTCGATCCGGCCATGGATGCGCTGCTGAGCATCGATACAACCAAAGGCAATCGCATTCTCAACGCACGCGGCATCGCCATTACGCCGACCGTCAAGGATGGCTACCTGTTGAGGACGAGCGAAGATCTGCTCTCCATTCTCGAATCTACCACGGGATGCCTGCCGAAGGTTCTGCCGCTTGCACAACAGGATATTACCCCGTACGGGAATAATATTTACCACATCAATTCGATTCTGCAGCCGAGCGTCGCGACGACGAGTCCCTGCATCGGCGTTGCCATCACGACGCAATCTCAAGTTGCCGGTTGCGCGACGGGCGCCACACATGTTGCGGACGTCGACGAAGCCGTCCGCTTCTCGATTGAGGTTGCGCAAAGCTTCACCGCCGGCAAGTGCCGCTTCTATGACCCTGACGAGTACGCACTTCTCGTCTGCAAGTACGGCACCCTCTCTCACTTCAGAACCATGGGGATTAAAGCATGACCTGGACTATCTGGATGGCAGGCTTTATCGTCCTGCTCACAATCGCCGCGCTTCTCAAGCGCATCGAAACGCGCCTTGTGCTCTTCGTCGCCGGCTTGGTGATGGCGCTCTTCGCTCTTTCGCCACAAACCGCCCTCGGTGCCTTCGTCGCCAACATGACGAACAAGTCGCTCATCACGGCCATTTGCTCATCGATGGGCTTTGCCGCCGTCATCGCCATCACGCGTTGCGACGTGCACTTCGTCGGCCTGATGGTGAAGCCGCTCGGGCGTCTGGGCATCTTCCTCCTCCCCTTCTGCATGCTCATTGCCTCCTGCGTCGCCATCGCCATTCCGTCCGCCGCCGGCTGTGCGGCTGCTCTGGGTCCCACGATGATTCCGCTCATGGTTCGCGCAGGCTTCAAGCCCGCCATTGCCGGTGCGGCCATTATCGGCTCGATCATTCCGTCCTCCCTCAGCCCGGGTTCGAGCCACAACGTCTGGGTTGCCAAGATCTCCAACATGGAAGTCATGGACCTCATCGTTGAGTTCGCCCCGAAAATCCTGACGCTCTGCGCGCTCAACATTCTGCTTGTGACGGCCATGGTTTTCGTCTTCCGCGACTACAAGAAGGCAAAAGCCGGTGAAGAAGGCGAATCGCTTGAGGTGGCTTCCGACGCCCGCGGCGAGCTGCCCGAACGTCCGAACATCTTGATGGCGTTGGCCCCCGTGCTTCCGATCATCATCCTGTTTTTGGGCGCCACGGTTCTGCCGATTTTCAAGATGTCGATTGCCGAAGCCATGATCTACGGCGTGATCTTCACGTTCCTTGTTTCCCGAGCTGATCCTCAACAGGTCACAAAAGAATTTTTCAACGGCATGGGCAAGGGCTATGCCAACATCATGGGCATCATCATCGCGGCCGGCTGCTTTGCAGGTGGTCTTCGTGCGGCAGGCGTGATTGACGCCCTCATCGAAACGCTCAAGAACTCTCGCGAGATCGCTGGCTACGCCGCCAACTTCGGTCCCTTCCTGATGGGCGTTCTCACCGGTTCGGGTGACGCCGCAGGCCACGCCTTTAATCAGGCCGTGACGCCCTATGCCGCCGAATTCGGCATGCAGATTCCCAACCTCGGCATTGTGGCCGCCTTGTCAGGCGCCTTGGGCCGCATGTGTTCGCCGATCGCCGGTGCCACACTCGTCATCGCCGGCATGATCAAGGCCTCTCCGCTTGAGGTTTCGAAGCGCATGGCCATCCCGATGATCATTAACGTCATCCTTCTCGGCTTCATCTTCGACCTTTGATACTTCAGGGAATCGTCATGACAAAATTGACTCTTCAAGAACAACTCATTGCTGACCGTCGCCATCTTCACGCCCACCCTGAAGAAGGTTGGTGCGAATTCGAAACGACGTGGTTCATCGTGCAACGCCTCAAGGCGCTCGGTCTCGAGTGGAAGGCCGGCATCGACGTCATCGAACCCTCCGCCGTCATGGGCCGTAATGCTGATCTGGTTGAGAAGGCTAAAAAGCGGGCGCTTGAGCACGGCGTACCCGCCGACTTCCTCGGACACTTGGGCGGCTACACGGGCGCCATGGCCGTTCTCAATACGGGCCGTCCGGGCCCCGTGACCGGCATCCGTGTTGACATCGACTGCCTCCCCATCGAAGAAAGCAACGATCCGGCTCATGAGGCCAATGCCGGCAACTATCGTTCGGTCTATCCCGGCTTCTCGCATGCCTGCGGTCATGACGGTCATACGGCCGTGGGCCTTGCCGCCGCCCGCTGGCTCTCGGAAAACCGTGAGAAGCTCTGCGGCACTGTCAAGATTCTCTTCCAGCCTGCCGAAGAAGGCGTGCGCGGCGCTGCGGCAATGGCAGCCAAAGGCATCGTCGACGACGTCAACTGGTTTGCTGGCGCCCACATCGGCTGCTCCGCGCGTCTCGGTCAAGTCGGCGTCTCTCATTTCGGCTATCTTGCCACGACGAAGTTCGACCTCCGCTACCACGGTCTTGCCGCTGCGGCCGGTTCTCCCGAAAAGGGCCGCAGCGCGCTGATGTGCGGCGCCGCGACCTGCATGTCGCTCGGATCATTGCCCGGGCACAGCCAAGGCATCACCCGCGTGCAGATCGGTCGGTTCGAATCCGGCACAGGTCGAAACATCATTGCCGAAAACGCCTTCATGCAGCTCGAAGTGCGCGGCGAATCGACGGAAATCAACGACTACATGGCAGCCAACGTTGAGATGACGGTCAAGGGGCTTGCCGCAGCTTACGGCGTCGACTACGAACTCACCCGCATGGGCGAGGCCGTGACCTACCGAGGCGACGAAGAAGCTGTTTCCATTGTCAAGGAAGTCGCAACTCAAGTTCCTGGCGTCGACAGCGTCGTCGACATGAATGCCAAAATCGGCAGTGAAGACTGCACGATGCTGATCCGTCGCGTTCAGGAACATGGCGGCAAGGCGGTGTTCTTCTACTACGGATGCAACCATCCCGGTCATCATCGAGGGGACTTCTGCATTCAGGATGAGACGTCGCTCCCGATCGGCTTTGGCTGCTTCGTCGGGTTCATCCAGCGCATCAACGGCGTCAAGTGAGTCCTGCACGCCATGAAATAGTTAGGCCGCCCTTCCGTTTGGAGGGGCGACCGTTTTCTTAATGAAGCTGTTCGATTTCGAAAAAGAGCATTGGCGGATCTCTTACTTTGCATCAGCGAAAGCCGAGATGCTTTTGACATCCTCCCGGCGTATCAATACGCGGGAGGATGTCAAAATCTAAAGCGTATTGCATTGCAATACAAGAGCACCTCTTCATGCCTGCCTTTCCTTTTCCTGTTTCTCAACGCAACACCATCTCCCACCCCGTGATTTTGTCCGCCTCCGACTCGAACTTCACACGCCCCGACAAGACAGCCGCACCAGCCTGCGCGCGCTCAATCTCGCCCGAGTTCTCCAGAATATCTCGCGCGACTTCCGTTGCCAGTGAGAGCTCCTCGAACATCTTGTCGTCGAACGGAATCTTTGGCTTCTCCGCAATGTAACATCCGATGGCTACGAGGCCGTTGTAGAGACATTGGCGAAGTTCCTTCGCGCGTTCCATCTTCGCGGTAAGAACCCAAGTTATCTGCATGATCCGACCGTACATGGCGAGATCTTTCTTCTCGACAGTTCGGTTGGCAACTTGGAGAAGAAAGACGCGATTCTCGTCGCGGGCGTCATGGCTCCGATCTACATCGGAGGTGAGGCTGTTGAGATAATGCGGAACAGCTACTGCGCGCGGACCGTACTTCTTTTTGGGGCTAGGCTTTTTTGACATGGAACTTCCTTTGAGGAGGCGGAAATTCTAGCATTGCGCGCCCGATCCTCCCGCCTGCGCATTTAAGGTTGCTGGTTGCTCGACCACCGCCCGCGCTTTCCCTGCTTGGGAAAGATCGCCCCCACCACCTTGAAGACCTGCCGGGTTTGCCGATGAATCCGCGGATAGTGCGCATCCGGATAATGCAGCTCGATGACCCCGTCGACGAAGCGACGGAGAGTCGGGCATGCAGATCGTGAGATCGAAGAGAGGGGCACCCGGATACGTCCTGATGCAGAAGGCGGGAAGAGAGGCAGGTAGTCGACTGACGTCCATGACGAGGCTGCAACTGGTTGGAACGATTTCTGCGCAGGCCGCAGATGGGAAGAGCCAGGAGGAGTGAAGCCTGCGGGCGGCCGCTTTGATGGAAGCGGGCCGCCCGTTGTCAGTGAAGTTTCCTAGCGGTACTTTTCCGGGAACTTCATGTCGCTGTAGCGCACGAAGCGGCAGCCCGTGATGAGCTTGTAGCCGAGCCAGATGGCGAGGAAGAGCGGGATGCCGATGTAGGTGGCGACCACGCCCGCCCAGTCGATCGTGCCCGCGAGGAAGGCCTGGTAGTTCTGGCCGAGCATGATGATCATGCAGAGCGCGAAGGCGAACATCGGTCCGAACGGGAAGAAGGACGACTTGTAGGGCAGCTTGTTGACGTCGTAGCCGTTCATCATGTAGCCGCGGCGGAAGCGGTAGTGGCTGATGGCGATGCCGAGCCAGGCGATGAAGCCGCTCATGCCCGAGGTGTTGAGCAGCCAGAGGTAGACGGACTGGTTGTCAAAGAGGGACGTCAGGAAGCACAGGCCCGCGACCGCCGTCGTGGCGAAGAGCGCGTTGCGCGGGACGCCGGAGGCGGAGAGCTTGCCGAAGATCTTCGGGGCCGAACCCTGGTGCGCGAGCACGAAGAGCATGCGCGTGGAGGCGTAGAGGCCGGAGTTGCCAGCGGAGAGCACCGAGGTGAGGATCACGGCGTTCATGAGCGCGGCGGCCGAGAGCAGGCCCGCGTGCTCGAAGACGAGCGTGAAGGGGCTTACGGCGATGTCGGCCACGTCGTTCCTGAGAAGGCGCGGGTCGGTGTACGGAATGATCAGGCTGATGACGAAGATCGAGAGGATGTAGAAGAGCAGGATTCGCCAGAAGACCTGTCGGACGGCCTTGGGAATGTTCTTCTCGGGATGCTCGGTTTCGCCAGCGGCGATGCCGATGAGCTCGGTTCCCTGGAAGGAGAAGCCCACCACCATGGCGACGCCGATCAGGGCGGGAAGGCCGCCCACGAAGGGCGCGTCGCCGATCGCCCAGTTCTCGAAGCCCGCAGGCGTGTCGCCCGAGAGGATTCCGAAGATCATCGCGAAGCCCGTGCAGATGAAGAGGATCACGGTTACGACCTTGAGGAGCGCGAACCAGTATTCCGTCTCGCCGAAGCCTTTTACGGATATGTAGTTGAGCGTGAATATGAACGCGAGGAAAAGTGCGCTCCAGAGTGTTCCGGGCACGTCGGGGAACCACCAGCCCATGACGAGCTGGGCGGCCACAAGGTCGACTGCGACCGTAATGGCCCAGTTGTAGCAGTAGTTCCAGCCGAGGGCGAAGCCGAAGCCTTCGTCGACGTAGCGGCGGCCGTAGGTGGAGAACGAGCCGGCCACGGGTTCGTAGGCGGCGAGTTCGCCGAGGCTCGTCATCAGGAAGTAGACCATGAGGCCGATGATCGAGTAGGCGAGCAGGGCGCTGCCGGGACCGGCCTGGGCGATCGTCGCGCCGGACGCCACGAAAAGTCCCGTGCCGATGGAGCCGCCGACGGCGATCATCGTGATGTGACGCGCCTTGAGGTCTCGGCGCAGTCCGGTGTTGGAGCCGGTGGTAGTGTCGGACATGTGGGTAGGAATCTCCGGAAAGAAATGCGTTCGCAGGAGGGAGGACACGGAGCGAACCTGCAGCGGCCGGCGGGGCCTTGCGGGCTTGCAGCAGATGTCCGGGCGAACTTTTCCGGGTGCGGGCCTGCCGGCCGCACTGTCGAAAAGCGACCGAACGGTCAGCGACAGCTCCTCCGCCGCGGATCGGCGGGAGTGAGGCGGATGTTCTCCGCGTCACCAATGGCCGCCGCGTGTCCGCGGCGTCATTTCGGCAGGCTGCCCTTTCGAGCGGCGTCCTCGGATACCTCCTCGGCCGTCTACTGATGCAGTCCCTGCGCCTCTATCTTGCCTGGCGCCCCTCAAGGCGGAAGCCTTGAAAAGCGTGAAAGGCGTTATTTTGACACAGATTGCAGGCCGGGTGAAGCGGGCGGCCGTTTTTTTCCATGCCAGAATCCCGATTCGCCGCGCCCGTCTCCCGTGCGAAGCATGCACCATCTCGTACCACTCTATAAAATACTTTCAGGATTGCGCGAGCTTCGCAATTTTTTTGATATAGAGGTAAGAATATGGGCATGTTTGGACCGGGCAAGGAAGGATGGCTGGCAGAAGCTGAGATGCTGAGTTGGGCTTTCAGACATTTGAAGGCTGAGGAGAGGGACTACCTCACCAAGAGGCTCAAGCATGTTCTAGGAAAACGCACGCTGAAAGGCTCTTGGTTTGAGAAGGACAAGAGTCTTCTCGAGATGCTTGTGGCGGGGCCGGCCCATCGTGCAGGGTTGGGCTCCCTGCCGCTGATGACAGCCGCCAACACGGAGAAGATGCATGCGCTTGACTATCCGGGGCTGTCTGAGGACAAGACGCCCGAGGCCTTTTTCAGACGCGTGGAGGCTGCTGCGACACACGAGAAGTCGAAGGAGGCGATGAGGGCCTTTCATGAGGAGATCGACGGCACTCCTTATGACCGCAGGGCATTTGCCATGCTCATCATCTACATCTGCGGATTCGGACTGTCGTGGTACGCAAAGGCCTTCCTTGAACGCTACTGCAGGGAGTTTGGCGCGAACTCGCAGACCACTCTCTCCATCAGCTTTGATCCGAGCCTGTACGAGGGGAAGGACGGCGATCCTGAAGGCGAAGAGGCGTCCGCAGGCGAGAAGTCCGAAAAGCCCTCGCAGGAGCAGGCCCCGGCTGAGGCCGTCCCTGCCGGTGCGTCCGAGACTGAGGGGGCTCGGGAGGCTCCTGCGCAGACGGGGGACGAAGTCCCCGGCGTCGAGGCCGCGAAGGTTGCCGAGTCTGCCGCCGAGCCTGCCCCCGTCGTACCTGCACCCGTCGTGCCTGTGCCCGCTGAAGGGGCGAAGGCGAGCACCGTCTTTCCGCGAGACTTCTCCGTCACCGTGCCGCCCTTGCCGCGAGGCGTGACCCGTTATCTGGGCTACATCCGCACGAGTGGCGGAAACTTCTTCAACTTCTATGTTCTCGCCGAGTGGTACAAGGACCGCTTCGGCGCGCTCGAGTCGGAGGCCAAGCAGCTTTTCCCCTCCTACGGTGCCTTCAACCTGAAGTCGGCGGGCCGCAACCAGATCAAGGAAGGCGCCTTTTACGTCATTGACCTGTACCCGTCGGATCTGATGCAGAACTTCGACGAAAACGGCCGTGTGCGCTCCGATTTCTGCAAGTTCGTCGACTTCTCGAGGATCACGAGCAGCAAGCGCTTCTTCAGCGCGTCTGATTTCGGCATTCATCTTGTCGTGAAGCCCGCCGAGGACCTAGACCGCATCGACTTCACCTCGACGATGATTCCCGTCAGCGTGACGGATTCTGAGGATCTGGAAGGCGAGATGAAGGTTGCCAACGAGTTCGTGCTGCTCGAGTACAAGGACTGTTTCTACGGTCCTCTGCGCCTGAAGAGAGACAACCGCGGTAAGAACTACGTCACGTTCTCCGGCACCGTCAACAAGGGGCTCGTGTCCGCCTTCAGGATCAAGGCCGACAAGGTCGAGGAGGTTCGCGAGTACGTCAGGTGGGAGGGCGCCGGCCAGCCCGTGCACGTGGGCGTGCGCTGCGCGAAGACGGCCTTCATGGATGCGGTTTCGGTCGACGTCTGGAGTGACGCGGATCTGCTCAGGCGCCTTCTTGAGAAGTCTGCTGTGCGTGCCGCCTACATCAGGGACCGGCTCCAGTCTCCCGAGGCCTTCGAGGACGTGGAGCCGGACGTGACGGCCGGTCGCCTTGCCCGCGCCAGAAACGTGATGCGCCGCCTGCAGTACAAGGAGGAGGTGAAGGAGCATGTCGCGAACTTCGTGCTCGACGAGATCAGGGCCGGCAACGACGCCATGATTGACGCCGTGATCTCGCGCGTGGCGGTCGGTGACAAGCTGATCGACAAGATCTCCGCAAAGACTCTCGTGGGCGTGAGGGTCGAGCGCCTGAAGGCCGAGGAGAAGACGCTCAGCGAAAACATCCGAGTGCAGGAAGGCAAGAGGGACGAGCTCACTCGCAAGTACGCCAGTCTCGAGATAAGCAAGAAGGAGCTCGACGCGGAGCTCCGGAGGAAGGCCCTCGCGTCCTGTCTTCTGGATGCAAAGAAGGACGTGATCGAGCAGCTTCTCAAGCTGGACGGGATGCTTGAGAAGCGTCGCGAGAATTACCGCAGGCTCGAAAACCTGCACACGAAGCTTCTCGAGGAGTCGAAAAGAATCTGTGAGCGCACGCACGGAGCCGACGGCGAGCTGATGCCCGAGTCCCTCGTGAGGGCGCTCGACGCCTGGACTGAGGACGATGACAGGAGCCGTCGCGAAAGGCTCGCGCAGGCCGTCTGCGGCGTCAGGCCCGCGAAGCTCAGGGGACGCGAGCTGGCCGATGCGCTCGTCAGGTCCGTGCAGGAGGTTCGACGCTACGATGAGAACACGGTGCTCAACCTCTACATCTGTTGGGCGCAGAACTTCCTCACGGTGCTCTCGGGCGAGCCCGGCTCGGGCAAGACCTCGATCTGCCACATTCTGGCGAGGACGCTGGGTCTGGACGCCTTCGACAACCTGCTGTCGTCCGACGAGCGTGCGGGTCTTTCCGCCGGACGCTTCGTGCACGTGCCGGTCGAGTACGGCTGGACGTCGAAGCGCGACTTCGTGGGCTACTGGAATCCGATCACGAACAGGTTCGAGTCTTCGGATCCCGCCAGATGGGACCTGCTCCGCACGCTTGATGCGGAGGAGAGGAGCGCATCGGGGTCGGTCTATCCCGCGATGATGCTGCTTGACGAGGCGAACCTCTCGCCGATGGAGTACTACTGGTCCGACTGGATGCGTCTGTGCGACGAGCAGACGTCGTCCGGCATCGTGACGCTCTGGGACAAGGCGCCGACGAAGGTGCCCGAGACGCTGCGCTTCATGGCGACCATCAACAACGACAGTACGACCGAGACGCTCTCGCCGCGCCTCATCGACCGTGCAGCCGTCGTGACGCTGCCCGTCGTCGATTGCATTGAAAACACGAGCCCCGCGAAGGTCGTGGGACCCGTGTCCTGGAAGGAGCTTCAGGCCTACTTCGGGGCGAAGGCCGTTTCGAAGAACGCGCGCGAGCTCTCGGACCTGCACGACAGGCTGATGCCCATGCTCGAAGGCTTCGGCATCAGGCTCTCGCCCCGCTCGATCCGCCAGATGAACGGATACGTGGGCGCGGCGTCCTCGATCTTTGCGGACGGGGACAAGCCCGCCTGGCTTGATGCGGCCGACTTTGCGGTGATGCAGAAGTGCCTGCCGCGCATCACGGGCACGGGCGCCGCCTACCGCGAGAAGCTCGTGGAGTTCAGGAGCGGTCTTGAGTCGCTCGGACTGTCGAGGTCCGTCGAGGTCGTCGACCGCATTCTGCGTCAGGGCGACGAGGCCATGGACTGCTACCGCTTCTTCTGACGGAGGTGGCCATGACTGCTGAAGATGCAGGTGCGGGCGTGCAGGCGGGAACGCTCGTGCTCACGGTCCGCCCCGAGGGCGCGGCCCCCGTGCCGCTGCCGCTTCATGAGGCTGAGCCCCTGATCGGAGACTGGTCGGGGCAGCCCGCCGTGGAGGCGGGTGTGCCCATGTCGCTTGAGGTTTCGGGCCTTCCGCCGAGGGCCGCCGTCACCGTCAGGATGGGCGGCGAGGTGCTCGCGGGCGACCAGTATCGCGAGGAGGACTGCGTACACCTCGAGCTGCAGGATCCGCTTCCCTTCGACAACATGATCGGCGTGGCGAAGCTCGAGGTGCTCGTGAGCATGGGACCTCAGGCGTGCAGCTTCTTCTATGCCGAGCCGCTTCGCATCATTCTCAAGCCGGGGCTTGCCTCGGACAATCTGCTCAGGATGAGCGAGAGCGTGGCGGAGCACGTGGAGAGGCTCTTCGGGGGCGATGCCGTCAGGACGGGCGACGATTCGCTTGGCGATCTTCTGGGCGTGCTCGAGCGTCTGTCGTCTCTCTACGAGAGGCAGTATCCGTATTTCCGCGAGGATCCCAAGTGCAGGCTCGCCTCCACTGCCAGACGCATGAGCATCGAGCGCATGCGCGACATGACGCCCGAGGCCGCGCGCTGGATGGCCTCGCATCCGCACGAGTGGCAGAGAGTGGCGCCGGGACACGGCATCCGCATGCGGGGCGCGAACTGGATGCCCGCTCATGCGCTCGTGCGCACGTCCGAGCTGAGCAGGGACCTTTATGAAAACCGCGTGGTGGCAGGCTTTCCGCTGCTTCTTGCATCGGAGACGAGGCGTCTGGCGCAGGCGTTCGAGGACGCGGTGCGCGTCGGCGCGGGACCTCTTGACGCGGGGACCATCGGCCGCATGGCCGCCGTGCGCATCGTGAGTTCGGAGGCTGACGTCCTGAGGGGCTACGGCATCGTGTTCTCGCGCATTGCGGAGCTCTACCGGGACGCGCTCGGCGTGACGCCCGAGCCCGTGAACAGGCTGCCCGCGCCCGCGAGGCATTTCATCGAGACGTCCCAGTACAGGCTCGTCTACGAGCTGATGCGCGAGTGGTTCGAGCTCAGGCCCGTCGAGGCTGAGAAGCTCGTGAGCAGGCTTGCGAGCGTGACGAGTCCGAGGCTCTACGAGTACTTTTCGCTCGTTTCACTTCTCGGCGGCCTTGAGCGCAGGGGCTGGACGAGCGTGGAGGCGAAGAGGCACGAGTATGCGGGAGCGGGTCCGCTTTATGCGGACAATGCGGCCGCGGCCCTTCTCAACACCTTCATCTTCAGGAGGAAGGAAGACGACGGAGGGAACGAGGAGATCGTGAGGCTCTGGTACCAGCCCGTGCTGGCGGCGGGAAATGTTGAGCCCGAGAACGGCATCGGACTTGCGAGGACGACACGCTGGTCCGTGAGGCCCCTCAATGCGGAGGCTGCCGACACGCTGAGGGAGACGGACAGGGCCTGGTATTCGCCCGACTTCCTGATTTCGCTCGAGAGCGGAGGCAGGACGGCCTGGGCGGTCATGGACAGCAAGTACTCGACCGTGGGAACGGTGCTGCGGCACCATGCGATGCAGCAGGCCTTCAAGTACCTGACCTCGCTCGGGACGGTGAGAAAGGACGACGTGTATGCGGGCCTCTGGCTCTACTGCGGCAGCGTTGCGAACGACCGCACGCAGGAGGGGTCGTTCTTCAATGCGTCGGCCCCGGACGTCCTGCCCGTGCCCGACATGGTGCTTGAGCGCGTCAATGCGCTCTCGGAGGCCGATCCCGTTGCAGGCGTGCTTGAGCGCCTGAGGACGGTGCTCGCGAGGTAGGTGGCGGGGCGTCGTGCGTCAGTCGACGGGGCGGTGGGCCGGGAAGAGGCGGCCGAGGACCTTGAGAAAGACCTTGGCGAACTGCCCGCCGCAGACGGCGGCGACGAGCGTTCCCTCGCGCACGCCCTCGATCGAGCCGAGGAGAAGGCAGGAGAGCGAGGTGGCCGCGATGACGAGGAAGACGTCGATGCCGGTGCGCAGGTTGCCGAAGGAGCCGCCCCAGCGCCTGATGATGCTGATGACGAGACCTTCGGGCGGCAGGATCGCCAGACGCGCGAAGACCATGCCCGCAATGCCCATGCCGTTGAAGACCGTGCCGATGAAGACCGTCGCAAGCTGCTCGAGGTAGGCGGCGGGCGCGACGAAGGACGTGAGCGCATAGGCCGCGTCGAAGAAGAGGCCGAAGACGAAGCAGATCGGAATCTGCTTGACGAGCTTCACGAGAAACCGTGACGGATCGACCGCCGTCTGGAGCACGAAGAAGAAGACGTTCGTGAGGAAGACGAAGAAGCCCATCGAGAGCGGAAGGGCCTTGGAGAGGACCAGGGCCACGGAGCTGATGGTGCCTGTGCCGAGACCGGCGTGCGTGATGACCGAGATGCCCGTCGAGAGCATCAGAAGCCCGAAGAAAAAGATGAGTGCGCGAATAAACATGGTGCCTGTTGTTCTGAACTTGCGCCCGGCTGCGCGGGACGGCCGGAAGCGCCGGAGAGGCGCGGCGGTCGCTTGGAGGCTTTTGCGAAGGTCGTCAGGCGTGGTCGGGTTAACCCGAAAGTCGAACTTTATCAGAAAAGATCGGGCGGGACGTTTTTCAGGCAACGCTTTCGATCGGGCGGAGTCGCTAGCCCGATCGTCGTAGTACCGCCGGCCAGGAGCGGTGTGGCGGAGTTTGGGAGTATCATACGAAATCCAAACTCTTCATACGCCTGATGCCACCCGACGATGCACGGGGAGGCTTGAGCGTGAAGGCGATACGCACGACAACAGAACGAAGAAAGGAGATTCGCCGTGACACTCTCGGACGACGTGCGCGACTACTGGAACACACGCGCGGAAGGCTATTCGCTTCACAACTGCGATGAGCTTGACGGAGGGACGGGGCTTGTGCTTGAGCACCTGTTCAGGACGGAGCTCGGGGCGAAGCCCGGGATGCGGGCGCTTGATGCGGGCTGCGGTCCGGGGATCTTCAGCATCGTGCTGGCGAGACTCGGCTGCAGGGTGACGGGCATGGACCTGTCGCCCGAGATGCTCGAGCACGCGGGGGCGAACGCGAAGAGCCGCGGGCTTGAGGCGGACTTCAGGCTGGGCGACGTGACGGATCCCGGGATGGAGCCGTCGTCGCTGGACCTGATCGTCTCGCGGTGCGTGCTCTGGAACCTGCCTGCGCCCGCCGAGGCGTACAGGCGCTGGATGAGTCTTCTGAAGCCGGGCGGCAGGCTTCTTGTGATCGACGGCAATCATTATCTGCATCTCTTTGACGAGCGCTATGCGCTCTGGGCGCTGAGGTCCGCGCCCGCGCCGGGGCATGCGGCGAGGTACATGAGGGGCGTGAGCAGCGAGCGCATCGACAGGATTGCGCGCGATCTGCCGCTGTCGTGTATCGAACGTCCCGCGTGGGACGTCGAGGTGCTCGAGTCGCTCGGCGCCGAGGTGCGCGTTGCGAGCGAGGACCGCAGGACGGTGGCGACGGGCGGCGGAGAGGCGCAGGTGACGACGAGCTTCTGCATCGTGGCCCGGAAGCCCTAAGCGCAGGAGCGCAGGGGCCGCCCGTGTGGCGGCTCGGGGGCGCCCTGAACTACAATGACGGATTGCAATTGGTTGCGGATTCAAACTTCCGGAAATTTCTGTCATGGGCTGGCTTCAAGCTCTTCTTACCGACTCGGGCTCCTTCACGCACGCGCTTCTCGCGTATTCGCTCATCATTGCGGCGGGTCTCTGGATCGGGCGCTTCAGGTTCTTCGGCGTCTCGGTCGGCGTCACCTGCGTGCTTTTTCTCGGCCTTTTTGCGCGCTATCTGGGCGTTGACGTCGACCCCTCGATCATTTCGTTCTTCCGCAACTTCGGCCTGGTCCTCTTCGTCTTCTTCATCGGCCTGCAGGTGGGCCCGTCGTTCTTCTCGACCCTGAGAAACAGCGGCTGGGGGCTCAACGGGCTGATGTGCCTGTCGGTGGGCGTGAGCCTGCTTCTGACGGTCGGGATCTGGGCGGCTTCGGACGGCGCGCTGGCTCTGCCGCAGCTCCTCGGCGTGCACTTCGGCGCCGTGACGAGCACGCCCGGTCTGGGCGCGACGCAGGAGGCGCTCGCAGCCATGGGGTACAAGGGCGACATCACCGTGGGTTATGCCTGCGCCTATCCCGTGTCGATCATCGGCGTCATCCTGACGCTTCTCTTCGTGAGGAAGGTCTTCGGGATCGACGTCAAGCACGAGGAGATGCTCTGGGAGGAGGCGCAGAAGAAGCGCGCCCAGACGCCGATCTACTTTCACGTGACGCTCTCGAACCATGCGCTCGACAATCATACGCTACGTGAGATCCGCTCTCTCGTCGGCCGCAACTTCATCTGCTCGCGCATTCTGCACGACGGCGTGATCACGAGTCCGACGGCCGACACGGTCGTGCACGAGGGCGACAAGCTGCGCATCGTGGCGGGCCCGCGCGACAAGGAGGCGATCGTCGCCTTCTGCGGCGAGGAGGACACGAAGATCGACCTTGCGACCGCGCACTCGCCGCTCGTCTCCCGCCTCATCAGCGTCACGCGCGAGGAGGTCAACGGCGCGCTCATCGAGGACCTGCACCTCTCGCGAATGGACGGCGTGAACATCACGCGCGTCAACCGCTCGGGCGTCGTGCTCTTTCCCTACAACACGCTGCGCCTGCAGATCGGCGACACGCTCAACTGCGTGGGTCCGGCCAACGCAGTGGCGCGTCTGGCGGCCATGATGGGCAATCAGGAGAAGCGGCTTGAGAGGCCCAACGTCTTCGCGATCTTCATCGGCATCGCGCTCGGCCTCGTTCTGGGCAGCGTTCCGATCGCCTTTCCGGGCATGCCCACCGAGATCAAGCTCGGTCTTGCGGGCGGCCCGCTCATCGCGGCCATCCTGCTGAGCTACTACGGCCCGCGCTTTCATCTCGTCACGTACACGACCGTCTCCGCCAACCTGATGCTCAGGGAGTGGGGCCTCACGTTCTTCCTCGCAAGCACGGGCCTGGCCGCAGGCGACATGTTCATCGAGGCCTTCGTGAGCGGCATCGGCTGGGTCTACATGGCGCTCGGCCTCGTGATCAGCGTCGTGCCCATGGCCGTCATGGCCGTCGTCGCGCGTCGCTTCATGCGGCTCAACTTCCATACGATCGCGGGCCTCATCGCAGGCGCCTCGACGAGCAGCTCGGCGCTCAGCTTCGTCAACAGCCTCTCCGAACGCGGCCTTGCCGTGCTCGCCTACTCGACCGTCTACCCGCTCGCGATGTTCCTGCGCATCATCTCGGGCCAGATCATCCTGATGCTCTTCTTCTCCATGCAGTGAACGATGAGCTGACGGAGGTCCGAAGGGCCTCCCTGGAGGCGTGGGCGAACGAAGTGTTCGGTAAAGTCGAACGTAATGAATTGAAACGTTCGACAGGATTGGGTGAACTATAATGTCTGCGACTTATAGACAACGAGCGTCCTGCGGCCGGACGCCGTGACGCCTCCGCACGCCCCCCGGCGGTGTGCGCTGACACTCAGACCAGACGGGCCGCACAGGGAGAAATCGAAATGAACTTCACCGCAAGGCTTGCCGGCGTCGCCGCCGCTCTGTGCCTTTCCTTCGGCACCGTTGCCGCCGACAACGGCACGCAGCCGATCACCGATCAGGACCAGTGCCACAGCTGCGACATGTGGATCACGAAGTATCCCGGCCCGAAGGCCGAGATCGTGACGAAGAGCGGTCACGTCTACAAGTTCTGCAGCACGAAGTGCATGACCTGCACGCTGCTTCGCCTCGGCGAGTCCGACAAGATCGCGGGCATCTGGGTCAACGACATGGTCGGCAACGACTGGGAGCATCCTGACGCCACCTTCATCGACGCCAAGACCGCCTGGTACGTCCAGGGCTCGAGCCGCAAGGCCACGATGGGCAAGTCGCTCGCCTCCTTCAGCACCGAAGAGGCCGCCGTTGCCTTCCGGAAGGAATTCGGCGGCACGCTCTACCGCTGGAACGACCTGACGAAGGAAATCCTCGGCTGCAAGGTTCCGAAGAAGCCGACTGTGCCGATGGAATGATGATCATCTGAAGAGGTATGCGCGCTTTGGCGCGCATCTGCATCCATGCAGAGCCCAACGGGCCCGAAATCCATGCGATTCCGGGCCCGTCGTCATTTTCTGACGGTATGCAGGCGGATGACGCCTCAAGGGTAGGCTGTTCGGACAAGCCTTCATGTCGGGCAGTTTTGACATGATTGTGCTGCAGCCGTTTCGAGGGTGACGGGATAATGGGGACGGTTGTTCCTAGGGGTTTGCACGGAGAATGGGGCGACGGGGAGGAGAGGGTTCCGCGGGCAGACTTTTCGGACGCGATGCACGGGCGCCGTGCCTTTGCACGCAAGCACGAAAAGGACATCATAGATGAAAAGCCTCGAAGACCTTCGACTTGACGACTTTCGCCTTGAGCTCAAGGGGAGAAGTTTGGTTCCGATCATGCAGGGAGGGATGGGCGTGAACATTTCGACCGCCGAAATGGCGCAGGCCGTGGCCGCGCGCGGTGGCATCGGGCACGTCTCGGACGCGATGGTGCCGGACCTTGCGGACCGTCTTTTCGGGACGGGCTTCACGCGCATGAAGGCGCTTGCCTGCAAGGCGCTCGAGCGCACGACGGGCGAGGCCGGGTTTCACTTTCCCGTGGAGAAGATCCGCGAGGCCGCGAAGCTCTATCTCGGGCGCGTGATGGAGGGCAGGACGGGCGAGGGGCGAATTCACGTCAACATCATGGAGAAGCTCACGATGAACGCCTCGCTCGAAACCCTGAGGGCCCGCCTTCTCGGGGCGCTTGATGCGGGCGTCGACGGGATCAGCCTTTCGGCGGGCCTGCATGCGGGATCCTTTGCGCTCATGAGCGGGCATCCGAGGTTTCGCGATGCGTGTCTCGGGGTGGTGGTTTCGAGCCGCCGGGCACTCAATCTCTTCATGAGGAAGTCCGCGAAGACGGGGCGCCTGCCTGACTACGTCGTGGTCGAGGGCCCGCTCGCGGGCGGGCATCTGGGCTTCGGAGCGGACTGGCAGCGCTTTTCGCTTGCCGACATCGTGCGGGACGTGAAGGGTTGGCTGCATGAGAATGCGCTTCGGATTCCCGTGATCGCGGCGGGCGGCGTCTTCACGGGGACGGACGGTGTGCGGATGATCACGGAGGCGGGCGCGGACGGCATTCAGGCCGCGACGCGCTTTGCGGTGACGAGGGAGTCGGGGCTGCCCGACGCCGTCAAGCAGCGCTACTTCGACGCGCGGGCGGAGGACATCGAGGTCAACGGCATTTCGCCGACGGGTTATCCGATGAGGATGCTCAAGTCGAGTCCCGCGATCAACGCCGCGCTCAAGCCGCAGTGCGCGGCCTACGGGTACATGCTTGATCACGGCGGCTGCGCGTATCTCAGGGCCTGGCGCGAGGCCGAGGCTGCGGGAACGGCGCAGGACGGCATCCGGGAGAAGACCTGCCTTTGCGCGCAGATGCGCAGCTCACGCGTCTGGACGCTCGGTGCGAACGGGGCAAGGCTCGCGGAGGCGGGGAAGCGGGATGCCTCGGGCAGGTGGGTGCTTCCGTCGACGGCGGAGGTGTTCGACGACTACCGTTTCGGCGTGGCGGACGAGGTGCATGCCAGACGGGATGGATGCGGTTCATAGGGGCGCGCGGAGCGTGCGGACAAAAGGCGAGCAGATGTATCCCTGCGGGCGTGAATCGTACAAAACGCACGCAAAATCGATATGATGTAGGGACTTTTTTCCCGCACGCCGTCCGACGCGTGCGGATGAGGCCGGCGATGGGGCTCTGGACGAGCACGAAGGCCGCCGGCCGACTTCTCGCTACGGAACCTGATCGTGAAAATTCTGCTGATTCCCGACTCCTTCAAGGGGAGCCTTTCCTCCGCCCGTCTCTGCGCCATCATGAAGAAGACGGCGCTCGACGTCATGCCGGACGCGCAGGTGACGTCCATCCCGGCCGCCGACGGCGGCGAGGGCACGCTCGACGTCATCCGCAACTCCATCGGCGGCTCCTTCGTGGTGCACAGCGTGACCGGCCCCTGCGGCCAGCCCGTGAGCGCGCGCTATCTGAGCGCGGGCGACACGGCCTATGTGGAGCTCGCGGAGGCTGCGGGCCTGCAGCACAGGCTGCCCGGCTTCTCCGCCGCCAACACGACGACCTTCGGCGCGGGCCAGCTCATCGGCGAGGCGCTCAATGCGGGCCACCGCCGCATCGTGATCACCCTCGGCGGCAGCTGCACGACGGACGCGGGCTGCGGCATGGCCGCTGCGCTCGGCGTGCGCTTCACGGCGCCCAACGGCCGCAATTTCATCCCAACGGGCGCCACGCTCGGCGCCATCCGCCACATCGCCCTCAATCCGTTCTTCTTTGAGAGCGGCGTGAGGATCGAGGCGCTGTGCGACGTGACGAATCCCCTGTGCGGCCCGAACGGCTCCGCGAGGGTCTTCGGCCCCCAGAAGGGCGCCACGCCCGAGATGGTCGAGACGATGGAGGCCGGCATGGCGCATCTGGCCACGATCTTCGAGCGCAACAAGGGCCCGAAGCTCGCCGACATGCCCTGCGCGGGCGCGGCCGGCGGCTGCGGCGCGGGCGTCGTCGCCTTCCTCAACGGCAGGCTTCTGTCGGGCAGCGATGCGCTTCTTGACCTGATGAACTTCTCCGCCCTTGCGGCCGATGCGGACCTCATCGTGACGGGCGAGGGCATGGTCGACGACCAGACGGCGGGCGGCAAGTTCGTCAGTGCGGTGGCGGCCCGTGCGAACGGCACGCCCGTCGTCGTGCTCGCAGGCGGCATCGCAGAAGGCACGAACCTCGAGGCCCTGTACGAGAAGGGCGTCACGGCTGTGATGCCCGTGACGAGCCGTCCGATGACGCTCGGCGAAGCCATGTCGAGCGGCGCCGAGGGCGTGCGCCTCACGGCCACGCAGCTCTTCAGGCTCGCCGGGGCGCTCAAGGCCTGACGGAGAAGACGTCCGAACCATGATTCGAAAGGGGCTCCCGCCTGAGGCGGGGGCCCCTTTTGAATTTTTGCAGGATGAAAAAGGCCGTATCGCAGCGACTGCGATGCGGCCTTTCGGTGACTTTCGATGACGGAGGTCTTATTTCTGCTGGAGCTTTTCGACGGCGGCCTTGACCTCGGCGTTCGAGGCGGCGCTGCTCTTGAGGAGATCGCGGATTTCGCGAAGGAGCACGACGTCCTCGGGCGTGGGCGCGGGGGCGGGGGCGGGAGCGGCGGCCTTCTTCTCCTCTTCGGCCTTGAGAAGCTTGGCGGCTTCGGCCTCGAGGCGCTTGCGGATGGTCGTGACGACCTTGATGAGCCAGAAGATCACGAAGGCGAGCAGCAGGAACTGCACGACGGCCGTGAGGAAGGCGCCGTAGCCGAATACCGTGGCGCCGGCCTTGACGAGGGCCTCGTAGGTTTGGGGGCCCGTGTAGCCTTCGACGGGCTTGAGGACCACGAAGAGGTTCGTGAAGTCGGGGCGGCCGACGAGCACGCCGAGGATCGGGTTGACGATGTCCTTGACGAGCGAGTTGACGATGTTGGAGAAGGCGGCGCCGATGATCACGGCGACGGCGAGATCCATGACGTTGCCCTTCGAGATGAACGCCTGGAATTCCTTGAGAAAGTTGCGCAATTTGTGTCTTCTGGCTGTGGTTTGAGGGTTGAAGTCATCACCGTGGCGTCCTCTGGGAACGCCTGCAGGAGGATATTTTAGGCATGCCCGCCTCTCTTGTCGAATGAGGCGTGGAGCGCGTTTGAGCCGTTCGCCTTCGAAGTGCGCCATAATGATCAGATTCTGTTTTCGGTTTTGCGGCGCCGTCAGGCGTCCCGGGCCGTTCAAAGTGAAGGAAGAAAGATGCTTGATTTATCCACGGTGCGCATTGCGTTTTTGGGCTTCGGGAACATGGCGTCGGCCATGGCCGACGGCTGGATCCGTTCGGGAGCGGTGAAGCCGGAGCAGCTCGGCGCCGCCTCCCGCCGTCAGGACGTGCTCGAGGCGCGCACGAAGGCGCGCGGCATGAAGGCCTTTGCGACCTGCGAGGAGGCCGCACGCTGGGCCGACGTGGTCGTGGTGGCCGTGAAGCCCCATCTTGTCGAGGGCGTCGTGAAGCCCATTCGCGGGATCCTCAAGGACAGGCTCGTCCTCTCGGTGGCGGTGGGCAGGCTCTTTGACTTCTACGAGTCCATCCTCGAGTCCGGCACACGCCATCTCTCGACGCTTCCCAACACCCCCGTGTCCATCAACGAGGGCATCGTGATCTGCGAGGCCCGTCATTCGATGACGCTCGACGACGAGGCGTTCGTGGAGCAGCTCTTTGCGAAGCTCGGCCTTGCCGAATTCGCCGACGAGAAGATGATGTCCGCCGCGGGAACGCTTGCGGGCTGCGGTCCGGCCTTTGCCGCCATGTTCATCGAGGCGCTCGCCGACGGTGCCGTCAAGCACGGCGTGCCGCGCGCGGCCGCCTATTCGCTCGCCTCCCAGATGCTTGCGGGCACCGCAAAGCTCCAGCTCGAGACGGGCGCGCATCCCGGTGCGATGAAGGACGCCGTCTGCTCGCCCGGCGGCACGACGATCATCGGCGTTGCGGCGCTCGAAAGGAAGGGCTTCCGCTCGGCCGTGATCGACGCAATCGATGCGATCGAGACGAGGAGCCGCTGAGGCTTTACCTGAGTCCGCTCGATTGGTCCGGAAAGTTTCGCCCGCCTGACGGTGAGGTCGGCGGGCGAAATGTTTTTCACAGAAACAGCCGCAGGAAGCCTCCGAATTCATTCGGATGGAGGAATGCGGCAAACCTCTCTCTTCCGATCTATTTGGTTGTCCCCGATGAAAGGCGTGTGTCTTTCCACCCCCTGTGCTAAGGTACTCCCATGAGCACGAAATCCTTCATCATCAATCTACCGATCATCACCGGAGATCAAGACCGCCGTCGGCTGCGGAAGAGTTTCAGCTTCGGCTGCAACCTTCAGAACGCCGTCATGGGCGGTGGATGGGATCGTGTGCTGCAGATGCGTGCCACAGCTGAGTGGCAGGCCACAAGGGCCATGCCGAAAGGCAGAGAAAGAACCAAGGCTTTCCGCGATCTTCGCGTGCGGTTCCGCTTGAGCGAGTACGACTTTCATGCCGACGTCGCCAAGCACCGCAAGGCTTCGGGACGCGGCCACTTACTCGGCATCAACGAATGTCAAAAGCTCGCTTCGAGAGCGTGGATCTCGGTGGAACGCCACCTCTACAACGGCGGCTCTCCGAGGTTCATCAGCTCTCGACGCGGACTGCATTCGATCGAAGGGAAGACCAATCGCACCGGCATCATCTGGAAAGCAGATCAGCAGTGCGTAACCGTCTGCAAGCACGTGTACCGTGTTCGCGTTGACAAGCGCGACGACTGGCTCACCCGGGCTTTGCAGGATCCGACGGATCCCACAAAGCCCAGAAAAGTGAAGTACTGTCGGATCGTGCGTGAAATGCGCAAGGGCAAGGAGCGCTTTCTCCTGCAACTTGTTGCCGAAGGAACAAGCCCTCTGAAGCACGCCTACGCCGGCAAGGATCTGCGCATGGCCATTGATCCGGGACTCGGTTCGCTCACCTATGCGACTGAGGACGGGACAATTGCCAAAGTGCAGATCGCGCCGAGCGCGGACACGGATCACCGTGCCGTGCGCAAGCTTCAGCGTGCGATGGAGCGCAGCCGCCAAGCGACGAATCCCGA
>ENA-UPWO01000130-UPWO01000130.1-human-gut-metagenome-genome-assembly--contig:-NODE-130-length-48901-cov-22.622419_pt1 | contig 48901 bp, 47 predicted proteins | sample MGYA00250056_ERZ773388 | MGnify/ENA primary metagenome ERZ773388 (study PRJEB29103, sample SAMN06112004) | human gut metagenome | biome: human gut; feature: ankylosing spondylitis patient; material...
GCTGATAAAGTATTTACTTTTTTACCTTTAAAAATCCTTTTTACCCTTTTACTTTTTTACCTTTTTACCCTTTTACCTTTTTACCTTTAAAAATCCTTTTCCAAATATTTTTCCACGTCCGCCAGGATCTTCTGGAATTCCGGAGAGAACTGATAGTAGGTATTTTTCTTCATCATCATCTTCACCTTGCCGAGGCTGTTCTCGTAGCAAGCTATTTCGGTGCGTGCCTGTTCGCTGTGAACAGCACGGTCGCGGATGTCGTTCTCCTGCTCATTGCGCAGAATGTCGCACACCGTCTGCACCACCGGACTCACTACCAGGTCGAAAAGATGATGACCCTGGATGTAAAGATAAGTATTGTTGTCGTTGATTCCCAAGTCGCGCAACATCCGCTCCGTCTCAGGCAAGGCGTCCTTGAGTTTGGGGAAACGGCGCTCCAGCTGGAACATCTTCGCCCTCACCTTCTTGCTCAGATACTCTATCGCCCACTTCGGATTCTGAATGCGTACTGAGGGAAGCACCACCACCTTGTTGAACTCGCACATATCGAAGTGCATCGTCATCTTGCGGCGCTGCAGAAAGACAACATGCCATACAAAGAGAGGCCAGATGGTTTGGGAATAAGACTGCAGGAAGCGCTCAAAGTTGAAAATGCGATGGTCGTTGAGCGTCACCATCACACAGGTCTCGTGCAGTCCCTTGGCATAACACTGGAAGTTTTCTATCGCGTAGGCATAAGTATGAAAGATGTAGGGATTCTCCAACATCTGTCTCGACATCTCCGTAGCGCCTTGCAGAATATAGTCGTAGTCGGCATCCACACAGGCTATCATGTCTCTGCCCACGCCCTTGAGCATATTGGAGATGGCAGCCTTCTTGCCCCTGTCGAGATGCTGGTTGCGCGAAGGCAGCATGATATCGAAAGTTAGTTTGTCGTCCTCATAACGGCCAAGCACCGAGCGCCAGAAGAACACATCGTCGTAGCTCTCGACGTAGACTACTATTCTGCGCCGGGCTTTCTTCGGAGTCATCTTGTTGATGGCCTCGAAGTATTGCGAATTGATATTATCGGTTAAACGTTTAGCCATAAGCAGAACAATTAAACACTAAACATTAAACACTAAAACATCACTTAATCGTTATGTCGTTCACCTCAGTCACACGGTCGGTCCAGCCGTCCATGACCACAGCAGGACTGTGGGTTGTCATGATAATCTGAATGTTGGGGTTCAACTTCAGCACCAAGGAGATAAGCTGCTTCTGCCATTCAAAGTGCAGACTGATCTCAGGCTCGTCCATGAAGAGCACATAGGACTGATTGTCTTCCACCAGCACAGTGAGCAGAATGGCAAGCATCTGCTTCTCGCCTGCCGACAGCTGATAAGGCTGCAACACCTCGCCGATCTGGTTGAACTTGATCTCGTTGGCAGTGCGGATGATGGTCTTGCCCGTCTCGCGGAACAGGTCGTCCACGATGTCCTGAAACATCCTCTTGGGCTCGCTGAGCGCCTGAGCCTTCTGGGCAGCATCGGGTTCGCCACTCTGCAGCACGGCAATGATACGGTTGCCGATGTTCACCTGATAGTCGAGGTACTTGCGCTGCAACTGGAAGAGCTGCCAGTCGAGCTCGGTGACAAGCGTAAGATCCACCTTGCTGATCATCTCAGAGTTGAGCAGCGGACGGTCGACCGAACGAATCACGTCAAACCGAATCCACTTAGCCTCCTCGGGCTCCACCTTCAGATGAACACCCTTGAGCAGATGGCTTGGAAACTCGCCCCCGGCACTCAGGCCTTTCACTACCTTGTTGAGAATGGTGCTCTTTCCCACTCCGTTCACACCGCTCAGGATGTTCACCCTGCGGTCGAGGTTCCAAAGTATGTGCTTGGTACCACTCCATAGAGAGTCTATCTCTATCTGCTTGATATAATCGGCATATTTCTGCATAGGTTTATACTTTTATCTACTTTAACTCTAAAACTTAGGGCAAATATAATCATTTTAACCGAAATTTTGTACCTTTGCACCGATTTTTTATATTAAATAAGGTAAAATGGGTAACAACAAACCACTTTTAGCCCACTTGTGTCTCTTTGGATCGGGCGCATTCTGGGGACTGATGGCACCTGTAGGCAAGGATGCCATGACACACGGCATCGAGGGCATCGACATGGTATCATTCCGCGTTCTGGGCGGAGCCATCCTCTTCTGGCTCACTTCACTCTTCACCCGCAGGGAGCACATCCCTACAACCGACATCATCAAGTTGGCTGGAGCAGGACTCTTCGGACTGGTATTCAACCAGTGCTGCTACACCATCGGACTGAGCATCACCTCGCCCAGCAATTCGAGCATCATGACTACATCGATGCCTATCTTCGCCATGATTCTGTCGTTCCTCATCCTCCGCGAGCCCATCACCTGGAAGAAGGTGGCTGGCGTACTCTTAGGCTGCAGCGGTGCCGTGCTCATCATCATGACAAGTGCCACGGCGGGAAATGCCAAGGTGGGAAACATCTGGGGCGACTTACTCTGCATGGCCGCACAACTGTCGTTTGCGCTCTATCTGTCGCTCTTCAAGCCCTTGGTGGGAAAGTATTCGCTCTTCACCATCAACAAGTGGATGTTCACCTGGGCATCGGTCATGATCCTGCCTTTCTCCGCCTCTCATGTGGCTTCCATCCCATGGGCTGAGGTGCCAGTATCGGCATGGTGGGAAACGGGCTACGTCATCTTCTTCGGCACTTATCTGGGCTACATCCTGATGATGATAGGTCAGAAGACACTCCGCCCCACAGTGGTTTCGGTATACAATTATGTGCAGCCCTTGGTCTCTGTTTCTGTCAGCGTGCTCGTAGGCCTGGCAGTCTTCAAAGGCACGCAGGCTCTTGCCGCCCTCCTCGTCTTCTCAGGTGTTTGGCTGGTTATCAAGAGCAAGTCGAAACACGACATCGACAAGCACGACCACAGCCTGGCCTACGAGAAAAGGCATGCGTAAACTGATTTCATGTCGACTAAAACAGTAACTGTCCTCATCTGAAAAGTAGAATCAGATGAGGACAGTTTTTTTTCGCCAAATTAGGTAATAAATTACAGCCAAATTGGGTAACAAAACACAGCCAAATTAGGTAATTCCAAGATTTCATCGTATATTTGCAGCAGAAATAAAAGATATCGCCTTTCTCGTCTGCAGAGGAGGATGGCCCAGTGCTACAACCAAGAACACAAGAGCTGCCTTGCGACAGGCATACGACTATTACGATGCAGTGGTTAAGACTGATATTTCAAGGGTAGATGAAATCAGCAGAAACAGCGAACGAACCAAGCTCCTTCTGCGTTCATACGCCCGTTCACAAGGTGGACAAGTCAGTATCGGAGCCATACGACAAGACATGATGGAAAATGATGATGAGACGCTGGCAGACAAGACTGTTCAGAGTTACATCGGTGCGCTCAAAAAAATCTTCGTCATAGAGGACATGCCTGCCTGGAATCCGAACCTTCGCAGCAAGACAGCCATCCGTTCGGCTGAAACCCGATATTTCGTTGATCCATCTATTGCTGTGGCAGCATTAGGTCTTGGTCCTGATGATCTCATCAACGACTTGGAGACTTTCGGCTTGCTCTTCGAGACCTTATGCGTTCGTGATCTTCGTGTATATGCAGATGCCATAGATGGCAACATCTATCATTATCGCGACAAGAACGGCTTGGAATGTGATGCCGTTCTCCATCTCCGCAACGGTTCATACGGTCTCATCGAAATTAAGCTGGGTGGTGCACAAGCCATCGAAAAAGGAGTCTCTACGCTAACTGCTCTTGCTGACAAGATAGACACAACCAAGATGAAATCCCCATCTTTTATGATGGTACTCACAGCTGTCGGCGACTATGCTTACCGCAGAGAAGACGGAGTATATGTGGTGCCTATCGGCTGCCTGAAAGATTAATTTTAGAATACAACCTCAAAACTTTTATATATGCCATCGCTACTGCCTTTGAGAAATCTTTAAACCACAGAAGCAATAATTCCAATTCTTTCCAATTTTGCAAACATTGGAAAGAATTGGAATGTATCTGTTTTCAGATTCCTAACTCTCTAACATATCAAATCCCCCAAGAGTTTTCGTAAGCCTCTTGGGGGAAAACTTGAATTTGTTATCCCTTTATATACCTATTATTAATATCTACTTTCTTAGTATTTTGGATTCTGTGTAAGGATATTGTTACTCTTATCACGCTCACCCTGAGGAATTGGCAAGAGGTAATCACGCTCATCGTCAAAATTGCGACCCTTCTGCACATTATACTTATTGGCATAAGCACGCATTACCTCACCAAAACGATGCTGGCGCATCAAGTCGTCGCGCCTCCATCCTTCCATAGCTAACTCTACACGACGCTCATGCCAGATTATTTCTCTAAGTTCATCCTTGTTGGTCGTTGTGATGTCTGGCAAAGTGCTGGAAGTGGTTGCTGGTACGTATGCCTGCATATCCTTACGTGGATCAAGAGGATTGGTTTCACGAGCACGTTTTCTTACCTTATTCAAATATTTTTTAGCCTCAACTGGTTTGTTCATTTCGTTGAGGGCCTCAGCATAGAGCAAGAGAACATCTGAATAACGAATCAGACGGATATTGTAAGAAATCATCCATACATCCGTACCTTGTTTTTCAGCCTTAGGCACTGTCATCTTGTAGTCGTGGAAACCTGTAGCACTCTGATGGTTATCCTGAGCTTGCTCATCACCTATATAACGGTCACCAGTACGAGTGAACACGTAGGTCTGACGTGGATCATCTACATCATAGGCTTCAAAAAGATCAGTAGTAGGAACATGGAATCCATAACCCTGATAACCAGGAACATCGCGAGAAGTAAAGAAATGAGGCACATTGGTACCTGTAGCAATCGACTTATCGTACACTTTATTAGGCAACTCGAAAATTGACTCAATGCTGTTTTCATACTGAGGACGCCAATTCATACCATAGTCGGGCAAAAGATCGTAATCCTTATCCACTTCTACGATATCACGAAGTACCTTCTCAGCATTATCAAAGTCACCACGGAACATATAAGTCTTAGCAAGCATGGTCTTGGCAAATCCACGAGTTACGTGATATTGCTCGCTCGCCTCATATTCGCCCTTTGCTGGAAGGGTAGAAGCATCCGTCAAATCAGAAATAATCTGAGTATAAACTGCATCTGCAGAAGCACGAGGAATCTTCAAAATTTCAGCAGGCTGCATAGGTGCTGTGATAAGAGGCACTCCTCCGAATGTAGTAACAAGGCTATAATAACCAAATGCACGCAAGGCCTTTGCCTCCTTTTCATAACGGGCTAGTAATTCCTTGTCACCCTGAGCTGTAGGAGCATTGGCAATAACATCATTACAACGGTTAATGAGACGATAAAGGATTTCCCAACGGCGTCCCACTTCTCCGTTTGTTGTATATACCGTGAAATTAGAAAGTTCCATAACTTCTGCACGGTCGCCGTCGCTACTGCCTTTGAGAGCATCATCAGTAGAACAGTCACCCACAAAATAGAAGTTCAGAGCATACTCATTCCAAGTATTACGCAACTGCAGATAAGCACCTGTAAGAGCTTCATTTATATCACTTTGCTTCTTATAGAAATTATCACTGGTTGTTTTACCATAGTTGGGTTCATCAAGATCACAACTGCCTAAAGTTAATACTAAGGCAAGAGACATAAAACTTAACAATATTTTTTTCATAATAGTATGTCGTTTAAATGATTTAGAACTGTAAATTAACACCAAACATGAAGGTTCGTGAAGAAGGATAACGTGTAGAATCATAACCCATGTTGAGAGGATTTGTAGCTCCCAAGTCTGGATCAAGACCACTATAGCCTGTAATCGTAAACAAGTTTTGTGCAGATACATAGAAACGGCAACTTGTGATATAACGTAACTTAGCCATTAACTTAGAAGGCACCGTATATCCCAATTGCACATTCTGCAAACGAAGATAAGATCCATCCTCTACCATAAAAGAAGACACACGATAATTGTTGTTGTCATTATTTGTTGTTATGCGTGGGAACTCAGCCTTATCACCTTCCTGTCTCCAAGCCTTGGTATAAGCATCAGCCAAAGCATTCTGATAACCTACTACAGCTAAAGTGCCTCGTGAAGCATTGTAGATATCATTTCCCAATGTTCCTTGGAATGCCATATTCAAGTCAAAGCCCTTGTATTCGAAACCCAAATTGAAGCCATAAATAACATCAGGATTAGGATCTCCTATAAACTGACGGTCATCATCATTGAGAACTCCAGACTCTGTGAGCTTAGCAAATTTGAAGTCACCAGGATGTGCATTAGGCTGAATCTTATTTCCATCCTTATCCACATAGTTATCTATTTCTGCTTGATTTTGGAAGATACCCAACTGCTTGAAACCATAGAAACGACCGATAGGACCTCCTTCATAAGTGCGACTTACTGCACCTGTAAGATATTCAGAAGACAGCTTAGTCACCTTAGTCTTATAGGTTGAAAAGTTAAGTCCTGCATGATAGTTGAAAACTCCTACGTGGTTATGATAATTAGCCACAAACTCAAAACCTGTATTCTTCAGGTCGCCAGCATTGAAGAAAGGACTATTAGGATAAGCGCCGAAAGAAGGAATAGGCATCTGAAGCAACATATCAGAAGTCTTCTTCACATAGAAGTCCATGCTCAAATCGAGAGAATTGCGCAAAATTGTGAGGTCAATACCAACGTTGGTCTGAGTACTTGTCTCCCATTTGATATCCTGATTACCTTGATAAGTAGGTACATATCCCTGACTGAAGCCAGAACCAAACCACCATTGAGCTTCCTTGTTAGTACCAATAAGGGTGAGAGGAGCTGTAGCATCAATACGCTGATTACCATTCTGTCCCCAACCTGCGCGCAACTTCAAGTTGTCAAATACCTTGCCAAGAGAAGAATCCTGGAAGAATTTCTCATTACTGATTCTCCATCCCAAAGACAATGATGGAAAATATCCCCAACGATTGTTCTTTGCGAAACGAGAAGAACCATCGGCACGGAAACTTACGGTAGCTAAGTATCGATTGTCATAAGAGTAATTAACACGTCCCAAATAAGAAAGCATAGAGGTTGTTATCTTATCACCTGAAGTCTGGTCGCCAGAGGTCTGAGCGCTGAGTATACGATATATTTCTTCATTACCCAAAGCATTGCGCTTGAAAGCATTGATACCTTCTGAGCAATTCTTTTCATAAGTCATAGCAACCATAGCATCAAGATGATGCTTTCCAATAGTCTTATTATAGTTCAAACGCTGCTCTACTAAATAATTAAATGTGGTAGAAGTGTTGTTTATCAATTCTGTTTGCGTATTGTACTTGCTTTCACGATTACCTAACATATCATCAGAGAAGGTTGCTGTATAAATAGGCTTAAAACTCTTGAATGTGTCTTGATTACGCTCAAAGCTAAACTGCAAACGATATGAAAAATCTTTTGAGAAATTAATCTTAGCAAAGGCATTTCCGAAAACATTGAACAAATCGTTATGACGATCATTCAACTTTAATATAGATACTGGGTTAGGGTCGAAAGACCACTCGGTAGGAGCCCATTTGTTATATTCATAGTTCTCAGAAGATGGATCCACCAATGGATTGATAACAGGTGTAAATGGGTCGGCCTTCTGAATAAATTCGAAAGAAGGTAATGCACTGGTATCTCTCTTGCGCATGCTTGCTATATTGATAGTACCTCCCAATGTTACATATTTATTGAGATCGTACTCCTGATTCAAACGAGCATTCAGACGACGGAAACCAGTCTCGATAATAGTTCCTTCTTCGTTGACGAATCCTAAGCTAAGTGCTGTACGTGACTTTTCATTACCTGTGCGAACGCTCAGATTATAGTTTTGATTGAACGCATTACGGGTACACTCTTTCCACCAGTCAGTACTATAACCTTTTTTATACTGATTAGTAAACTTCACTTTATCAAAGGCAGAATTATCACCATATGCCGTCGTGATAAAATCGTAGTACTGGTCACTATTCATCATATCGAGGGCCTTATAGCTACTTCTCACACCCACAGAGGCGTCAAGGGTTACTACTGTCTGCCCATTGATACCACTCTTGGTTGTTACCAAGATAACACCATTAGAGCCACGAGAACCATAGATAGCACAAGCAGATGCGTCTTTCAACACCTCCATACGCTCAATATCTGCAGGATTCAGATTGCTGATATTATCCATAAACTGACCATCCACAACATAGAGGGGATTATTATCATTGACCGTTCCCAAACCACGAACACGAACCACAGCGTCAGAACCAGGCTGACCACTACTTGTACTTACGAATACACCAGCTGCCTTACCAGCCAAGAGGTTAGAAACGTTGGAGGTGGCATAATTCTTTATATCCTTCTCACTTATAGAAGACAAAGCTCCAGTAAGGTCACTCTTTCGCTGTGTACCATAACCTACGACAACTATCTCATTCAAGGCATTATCGGTATCCAATCGAATATCATAATTACCATCCTTAAGAGTTTTCATCGTCGTGGAAGTATATCCCACATAAGATACATTAATCTGGTTTGACTTTACCTTAAGACAATACTTACCATCCAAGTCCGTCACAGTGCCATTATGGGTACCACACTCCATTATGGTGACACCTATGAGTGGTTCTCCGGTATTACGATCATAAACCGTACCCGTAATTGTTTTTTCTTGCTGCGCAAAGGCAGAAGTAGAAACTGCCATGGCAATTAATACTGACAAAAAATGCTTCTTCATAGATTTACGTTTTTAATTATATGAAATGATTTGATGATTTGCTAAAATTTTCCCATTTTTTATTTTGAGACGCGTTTTAGCAGGAAGCTCGTAAATAACACGTGCCGACTTAGCTGATATACTTATTTTCTGACCACTATGCATGTTTCTTGCAACATACTCTTTTGCTACTATATCATAAAGGTCAAAACTCTTACGAGACGAAACATAAGTAACCTGTTGAGCATCTTCATAGGGATTGTAATACAAATAGGCAGGATAGTTACGCTGGCTATAGAAATCTGTTGCATTGCAATCTAAGCGCAATATTCCTTTAACATCTGTCGTATCGACAATAGCTCCTAAGATACCTACTGGCGATGTACTGTAAACACTCAGCATGGAGGTTGTTGGATTACCAGCAATCCACTTAGGTCCATCACCGATAGCAACAGGACTTTTACCCAGTAGTGAGTACTTGCCATAGTCATCAGCCTTGCGCAAACCTTCGTATGCAATATTGTTTTCTGTCAAATCACGATATTCAGGAGCCCACTGATGCTTGGTATCGATGTTTTGTGGGAAGAACAATCGACATGCACTGGCATTATTGAGCATCCATTTTCCTATAGCAGCAGCATACTCTGGAGCGTATTTTACCATAGGAACAAAAGGCCATGCTGGCTTAATACTATTCATCAAAAAAGCATATCCGCCACCATCCGTAATGCTGCCTTGCAAGCCACTTACATCATAATCCCCCCATTTTCCTACGATAATACCCCAACCTGTACGTCCTGTTGGACTCTGACATCCATCAAACACCCAGTCAAGGAGTTTGTGCACATCATACTTTTTTCCTTCAGTTGCATTCAGATAAGCCGCTGTATAACATCCCAATGGAAGCAACGCCTCATAGAAGCGACTTTCCTTTTGTGAGAGCAATGCCTCTGTTGCACTCTTAGCATGCTGCAGATAACGCTTATCCCCAAATTTCTTATAGGCACATAGCAACACATAAGCATGTCCACCTGCAGCATCTTGCTGATATGGGATATGACTACGACCTCCTCTCATCTTTCCATAGTCGAAATAGGAATAATCGTAATTACCAGCTAAAACAGAGTCTGCTTTAGTAAATTGTTCTGCTATACTACGCAGAATCTTTTCTGAGCCATCAACATGAGGAAAAACATCGCTAACCGCATAATACAACGCATTGGGCAACACATCATACCACCAATCACGGCCATAACCGCCTCCTAAATCAGCTACTCGTGGATTTGTATTATTCATCACTATATTCCAACCATTAGCACAATTATAAAAGTTCTGCACCATTTTCACATAGTTATAACCATCTTGGTGAGTCTTATCGATACCAACCAAGCCTGCTCCTAAAATAGCAGCCAAAGAGTTTAGTGATTCATGAAACTCGCCCCCATTGTGCAAAGGACCTTGGCGCACATCACCAAGTGCAGTGTAAAGACCAAAGGTCTCTTGGTCTATATTACGACGTGCGTTATCCTTCCAAATCAGAGGCCCCAATTCACCTTGGTTATTCCAATCAAAGACATAGGCATCAAACGATTTAGCCTTTTCTCGCCAGTTAATCATTTCGTAAGTTTCTGGCATATCAGGCATAGATACTATACGATTTATCTTCACTTGCTTCACCGCAATGCGACTATTTTGGGCATCAACTGGTGCTGTAAAAAACAAGGTTGACAAGATGACACTAATCATCATTTTATTTTTCTTCATAACCATTTTGTTTAGCTAATAGATTTGATTGTTTTGTTATATTATTGGATAGAGGATAGGCTAAGATCTGCAACGCTGACACTATTACTAAAGCATACTTCAGAGCAAAATCTTCAGAGATACAGTAAGCTAATGCAATAAAAAGTAACAAACCAGAGGCTCGACCTATAAACAAACCAACCTCGTGACTCATGATATAGGTATACTCATTTCTGTTTTCCAACTTTGCTACTACATCTATTGTACGCATCATAACAGGGAAATAAGCCAGATCGAACAATGGCTGAAATATGACTTTACAGAGTACAAACATGATGACACCTACTGCCGAAAACAAGATACCATTGGCCAATGTTCCGATAAAAAACACCCATACACTACCAAAGAATATCCACTTACGATCTTGTGGACGAGCTATACGACCTAACACATATACCATAATGGCTGTTATCGCACCACTGATACCTTGAATGAGACCGAGGGCCCCTTCATCGCCAACAAACTTCATTACTAAAATAGCTGGAGCTGTAACTAAAAATCCTTGTACCATACCTTTCAAACTGGCTAAAAGTAACATTTTGCGCCAAAGTACATGAAAGTGTATATGCAAGAACTTTATCTCCTTAGGCATCACAAACTGTCCTTTCCACAAAACAGCACATGCCAATAATGTCAGAAAAAACACACCTATTGTCACAACTTTGTAACTCATGCTTACATCAAACAAGAAGCCAAGGATCTCGACTCCACTCATCCCTCCTATAAATGCACCGATAATCAAAGGCACAGTGATAGATGCTACAGAAAAGAAAAATGACTCTAAACCAAAATAATAATTTCGATTTTCATCATTGGTGTTATACAGAGCTAAAAGATATCTATTTGTCCAGAAAAAACCAGATGCTGCTCCCAGACTAAATCCTGCCAGCCCTAAACCGACGAGCCCCAATCCTTGTATATTCATCATTCCTGCCAAAGAGACACCACTCACCAAGATACCAGCCGAATAAAGTGTCTTTACGTTTAAGAATTTCAAAAAGAAACCATTGACCATAGATGTAAATACTACACCTACATACATGGCAAGCTGATAATAGGCCACCATTGCGGGATCATTAGTATCTCGCATAACATAAGCACCAGCAAAGATTTCTACAACTGGAAGCACGAAACCATAAATCATGTTCGTCAGTAGAAGTACTTTCATGTTATGCTCATGCGACTTGAAGAAACGAATTTCGTTCAATATTCCTTTCATCTACTTAAGATTTTAAGCTATTCAACACTTTTTGAATTGACAAATCAGCGAGACATATCACTTCATCGCTCGCACCATAATAAAGATGAATGGTATCACCATCTACAATCTGACCATTACTAAATACTACATTCCCAAAGAAGCCTGTCTGCTCATAAGTTGCTATAGGCTCCATAATAGGCTGCTCAGAACGAGCAAGGACTCGAGTTGGATCGTTCAGATCGAGAAGCATGGCACCTAAACAATATCTATTTTCGGCTGTAGCTCCGTGATATATCTCAAGCCAACCCTCACTAGTCTTGATTGGAGGAGCTCCTGCACCTAAACGAGCGCTATCAAAATGGCCGTTACGGGTTGTTGCTATACATACATGGTTACCCCAATGTACGCGATCTGGCGACTCTGCTATCCACATATAATTGCCACCCAGTTCAGGACTACTTGGACGATGGAAAGCATAATATTTATCACCTATTTTCTCTTCGAACAAAGCACAATCCTTATTATGAGGTGGGAATATCATACCATGATGTCGGAAACTTTTGAAATCTTGCGTTTCGAGCATACCAACACCTACTGCTACTGGTGATACTTCGGTAAATGTTAGGAAATATCCATCTTCCATCGTTGCCACGCGACAATCTTCGATACCAAACGATTCAGAAGGACGACTACCAAATATAGGAGGATAAGCTACATCTTCATGAAAATGTACTCCGTCTTCACTAAATGCTAAGCGAAGATAAGAAAGTGTTGTCAGATAATTCTGACCTTTATATTTGATAACTCGAGGATCTGAAGCATCCAAATCGGGGTCGTTCTTGTCAAATTCTAAGACTTTAAATCCTTCATCTGTATAAATAGGGAAAGATATTTTCCCATCTATCTGTTTCGGACGCTCAGCTACACGTATAACAAGACCTACACGGCCATCCATCATAAATACTCCAGGATTTAGTAAACATGCAATTTCCATACCTTCAATGGCAGGTACGAAATCACATGGCTTCAAAATCGGATTCAGGTTGTTTCTTTTAGTTATGTCCATTGTTTTATATTTTAAAAAAGTTTCAATTGCACTGCAAATTTATATTCTTTGTTGAAAATGGCAGTATATTGCCTTTGCAAAGTTGTATACAGGAATACCACTGAAACTTTTTAACCCATATAGATATATTTTGAACGTACATATACATAATAGACGAGAATATTCGGCTTTTCTTGCATTTTATTCACTATTTATTCTTAACTTTGCATCATCAACAACAATCAAGACATGAAAAGGATTATAAATGTATATACTATTTCCGTTGTGTTATTAATTATAAGCGCTATCGGAATATGCCAAAACCATAAGATAGAGTCTATACATATAGACAACAACAATGGTATGAGCAATAGTTCTGTCAACGTTATTTTCCAAGACTCTCAAGGCATTATGTGGTTTGGAACATGGGATGGCCTCAACAGATATGATGGTCATAAGTTCGAACAATATCTGTCAAAGACCAAAGAATCTACAACTCTCCCCCATCCTGTCATTAGAGACATACAGGAGGAGGACAGTCTACACCTATGGATAACAACAGACGGTGGCATTAGCCGTTTCAACAAAGCAAACGGTGAATCTACTCGTTTTCTATTAGACAGCCCTGTACAACTACATTATGGCGAAAAAGCTTTTAAATGCACTATTGACAGAAAAGGGCATATTGTTGCAAACTATAATACAGGAAAAATATATTTGTATTCAAAGGCATCCCATAGTTTTATGCCCTTACATGTCCCCTATATTCCCAAAGGAGACATAGAATTTCTCAGTTTTGACGCTAATAACAGACTTTGGGTAGCCAACAACAAGCAACTTACTTGTTACAAACTGGAAGGAAATAGTCTAAAAGTAATAAAGACCCATACCATACCACCACACACCATTTCACTACTACGTGGAGGAAAAGGTCATATCTTTGTTCAGACAAAAGAAAAACTACTCCACATAAACAACCAAGGAGAGCTACAAAACACCCAATTAAACTTTAATGAGAAAATACTTTGCATCAGTAAGTCACAGCAAACTATATATATAGGTACAGACCACGGTTGCTATGTTTTGGAGAATGGAAAACGCACATCCCTCCTAAAAGGCTATGCTGTATTTTCTATATATAAAGGTACACAGAATATTCTATGGGCAGGAACAGACGGAAAGGGCATCTATCAATTCTTCGAAAATTCACGTTTCATCCACTCTCCCAAGCTTACCAATATAGAATCTCCCCATATTTCTTGATTAATTTCTTTGTTTCTGTATATATGTAAGTGTTTCTCAAATAAATCACCTCAAAAGTAAAAAATAAAAGGGCAGAAATATCCTTGTAACTATAAGGTAACAGATTAGGTGTACAATAATCCCGCCTTCTATTATTTTTCCTCTTGGTTTTTCAGATATTTTTTCGGTGTAAATTTCTTTGCACGTCTTTTGGAATCCAGATAAAGGCTCTGGATCTCATCCATAAAAGCTATTTTATCTTCGTCTGTCAGTGATCCACCGGCAAACATAGCTGCAGCCTGTTCCAGAATCTGCTGAGCCTGTCTGGCACCACGGTTACCAAACTGTTCGGATGCTTCTGTGATAAAAGCTTCATTCTCACTCATGAGATAAGAAACGTCACACTGTAATGCATCTGCCAGTTTCTGATACAGAACATTTTGTTTTGGAAAACGTCCTTCTACTTCCCAGGATCGAATGGTCCTATATGAAACACCAACCATACTGGCCAGTTCCTGCTGACTCATCTTTTTTTCTTTTCTTAATGATCTTACTTTTTCACCGAATGTCATAAACATACCTCTTTCTAAGCCTTGTCTTATAAGTTTCATTAACCGCTTCAAGGCAAAACGGGAAATGTGTCTCCTAAAAAATAAAAATTAATCTTGACAAAGGGAAATATCTCTCCTATAATGTGAATCACAGATAAGGGAAACATCTTTCCTATAAGATACACAATATTTCCTCTTTTGTCAATGGATATGTGAAATGAATTTCCTGTAATTCAATGAAAACAGGAAGGATAGACAATCATTGATAGTCAAAATGGGATACATGTTACAAAAAGAGGAAAGACGTATGGGAGGTGGCAATGTGAGTCAGGATCAGACTTCTATTATCTGTATTGATCTGAAGTCCTTTTATGCTTCTGTAGAATGCGTAGAACGTGGGCTGAATCCATTTAAAACAAACCTGGTGGTTGCAGATCCGACCAGATCAAAGTCAACAATCTGCCTGGCAATCACTCCGGCTATGAAGTCTCTTGGCATCAAGAACCGGTGCCGGATCCATGAGATACCGGATTGTGTGAAGTACATTACAGCCATGCCGAGGATGCAGTTGTACATGGATTATTCCGCAAAGATCTATGGAATCTATCTGCGGTATGTCTCAAAAGAAGATATCCATGTGTACAGTGTTGATGAGTGTTTTATTGATGTGACAAACTATCTGCAGCTTTATCATCTCACTGCAAAAGAAATGGCGATAAAGCTTATGCAGGCAGTCATGGAGGAAACTGGCATCACTGCAACTGCAGGTGTGGGAACCAATCTGTATCTTGCTAAGATCGCAATGGATATCGTAGCAAAGCATGTGGATGACCATATTGGAATCCTGGATGAATTCTCTTACAGAGAGCAGCTATGGGATCATAAACCATTAAGTGACTTCTGGAGGATTGGATCCCGGACTGAAAAGAAACTGGCTGGTTACGGGATCCATACGATGGGCGATATCGCAATGGCTTCTTTAAGATCCGAAGACTGGCTGTATAAGATGTTTGGGATTGATGCAGAGCTGTTGATCGATCATGCATGGGGATATGAAACATGCCGGATGAGTGACATCAAGAACTATCATTCGGAGGAACACAGCCTTTCAAATGGTCAGGTGCTGATGCGAAATTATTCTTTTGACGAAGCACTTGTGATCGTAAGGGAAATGACAGATAATCTGGTTCTGGATCTGTTTGAAAAAGGACTGGTAACAAGCTCTCTCACCTTATGGATCGCATATGATCACAGGTATGAGCATGAGGCATCCAAAGGAACTGTAAAACTCGAAAGAGGAAGTAATAGTTCAAAAAAAATCATAGATGCAGTGGCAGATTTATATCTCAGGATTGCAGACAGATATACCGGAATCCGAAGAATCGAGGTGTGTGCGAACAGGGTTGCTCCTGAAAGTTATGTGCAGTACAGCCTGTTTGATGATCCCAAACAGACCGATAAGGAACGGCATTTACAGGAAGCAGTATTGAATGTAAAGCAGCGTTATGGAAAGAATGCGATCATGCGTGGATCCAATCTGCTGGAGTGTTCCACCTATAGAGAACGCAATGAACAGATTGGTGGTCACCGTGCTTAGAGGAGGTGCAAAAAGTGCTAGCAAGTGCATATCAACCGTATTTATATTTACCAAGACCGGTTTCCAGGAGGCATCCCATGGATGTAGGACGCAGGGCAAAACAGTTTGCTCCATTTGCGGCACTTCGTGGACTGGATGAAACGATCCGGCAACAGGAAATCATTTACGAACCAAAAAGAGATTTATCTGAGGAAAAGAAAAATGAGCTGGATATGAAATTAAGGATCCTGGTATATGGAATGAAGATACAGGCAACTTATTTTCAAAAGTCATGGAAGAATCCATTAATTGGTCAGTACCATACATTATCTGGAACCGTAGAATTTTTTGATCCATCAGTCCACTTACGGATTGATGATACCGAGATCCAGATCCAGGACATCTGTGATCTGACTGGTGATGTATTTGAAACTATTGAAATATCATGTTAATTAATCACAGCGGAATTTTTTATACCGGAAAGAGTGTGTGGTAGCTGGTGGAAGGATAAAAAAAGATGCACAGATCGACAAAGCAGATCTGATCAGAATAAAAATCGTGCTGTTCGTGCAGCTTTGGCACTTACGGAATGGATGGCATGATGCTCATAAGGCGGATTTGATTTCCCTTTGGTCCGTTGAGTAATAAATGGAGAAATATCTTATTGCTTAAAGGAGGAAGCCTATATGGGATCAGGTGCTATTAAATGGCATGTACACTGCTCTGTATGCGGAGCATTTATTGAAAAGAGCGCACAAAGCGATTCAGAAGTGGAGTGCAAAAAATGTCGCAGTACATTGGAGATATTTGTAAAGGATGATATGGTGTCGGTTCGTCCGATCCACATCAGAGATGAACAATTAAAGTCCAGGATGCGGACGTATTCCCGAAAGATGATGAATCAGGGATCATAACAGAATAGAATGAGCTGTCTGTAGTAAGCGTTGGATTTGGCAAGAACCATCAAGAACGCACCAGACAGCAAGAGTTTGTCAAGGAGCTGAACCTGACTGGAATCACTAAGAGCCCGGCAAAACATTTACGGATACACTGCAAGATCAGAAGTATTTTCTGGTTTTGGAGGTTGTTGAAGTATTTGTTTTGTCGGGCTTTTTTGACGTATTTCGAAAAATTTTTAAATTTTTTGTCGTACCCCACTGTAAAACAGGCTCTCAGCATTTCGTTATATAGAGGTTGAATTCTTTTTTGCAAAAATAATTGTAAATAGAGATTTTGATAATATGACACAAAGGAGGAAGCAAAGATGACTGAAATCGAATACCAGGAATTTGTAAGGCGTTGTCCTTACGATGCTATGGGCGATTATTCCATGTTTCGCAAACAGCAAACAGAGAATAAATCAGAAGATGCACATAGCAACTGAATAAGCCAGGCAATCTGGCAAACTTAATCTAAACGCAGATACATGCGTTACAAAAGAGTCGCGGACTCCCGTTCAAAAAAAACGGGTGAGTTCGTGACCTCTTGTACTGCAGTTCTTTATGTCTGTGCAGGAATTTTATAAAAGATGGAATGGACCACCCGGAGCCGAAAGGCAGAAAGGTGGTCTTTATGTTGACATTAAAAGAACTGAAAAAAATCGTGAAAGTTGCTGATGTGGAGAAGAGAATCCCAAGCGTGAAATCCTTGAAGGAACACAAAGTTGTAGTAAAGGAAATGATCAATGCAGATACAACAATCTCTGTTTATGATCACGGATATGTACTTTATACAGCAGGAAATCAATCAACCGTATTTCCACTTCATAGTTGTGATGACTATGAATATGTGAGTGTAACTGGCGATAACAAGGAATTCAATAAAGAGTTCTTTGATAATGAAAACTGGTATATCCGTCTGCTGATAGAGGCTGAAGACCGTATGGCATACAGCCAGAGCAAAATCAGCACCAATCATGGTGTATTTTCTAACAGCGATGTTACAGATGATGCGGAGATTATGAGAGGATCTTCAAAAGATTTTGTTGACGATGTTATCGACAGAGAAATTCTGCATGCGCTGATCAAGGAATTGACAGAGAGGCAAAAGATGGTACTCAATCTGGTTTATTTCGAGGAAATGCGTCAGCAGGATGTTGCAGATTATCTGGGAATCAAACAGCAGAGTGTAAATGACCTCCTGAACAGGGCATTAAAAACGATGAAAAAAAAGGCGGAAAACGAAGAATTTTAAAAAAATTTCAAAAAATTGAATTAGACCACTGTAAAACAGGCTCTGAGCGTTTCGTTATATGAAGGGTTTGCATAGAACACCTTCATGTACCTTGAAAAATGAATAGCCTGCCCGGAGTGATATTTGGTTTGAACATGCATAGAGCGAAAAGCTGCGTGTCTGCCAGAAGAAAACGTATCAGAGATGGAAACTGATATAGGAACGGATCCGGGAAAGAAAACAGGAAAACGCTTAAATCTTAAATCAAAATAAAATGTCTGAATCTAAAAAGAGGATGACAGTAGAAATCATGTGGCGGTATTTGTGACAAACAGGTACCGCCATATATTTGTGCTGTTATCTCAGCTTGTGCTGACTGTCCCAAATAGCGCAAATTTCAGGAAAGGAGGCGATCATCTTCGTATAAAAGATAATATGCAGAAACTAACAGATAACCATACACAAAAGAATCAGAAAGGAAGGATTTAAGAGAATGAACGTGAAAAAGAAAGCACGCAGGGTGATGTCCGGTTTACTGACTGCAGTAACGGTTCTATCGACGGTACTCTCTCCCGCTGTTGCCTATGCTTCTGATGATGCCGGATCTGTAAAAAAGATTCCGTATTATGAGGAGATCAAGGATCAGTTGGATGAAGATGAAGTGGTAACTGCAAAGGATTATGAGATCAAGGTTGGAGACAATTTCGATGTAAAGAGTGATTATACCGGTCTTACGATCCAGGATGACAGCAAAGTAAAAGTTACATTTCAGGAAGCAAAAGATACGGACGGGAATGATTTTTCTACCGATTATGCCAATTCCTATAAGGCAGTCTATTATGTAGAACCACAGACAACGGATCACCCAACCTACCAGATCAATCGAAAGATCGTGGTAAAAGAAGCGGATCAACAGAAAGATTCGCAGTCAGAAAGTTCTTCTGATCAGGATGCTGGTTCTTCCGATAAGACAGAAACAGAGGATTCGGAGGCTGACTCGTCTACAGAGGAAACTGATGCTGCTGACACGGAGAGCAAAACAGAACTGACAGAAAAAGAATTTGATGCAGAAATCGAAGCAACGGAGGATCAGGAGACCGTTGATCCGGAAACAGGGATCACACTCTCAGAGGTTATGCAGGAAGCTGTTGACCAGGAAGTTGCTCTTGCAGATCTTGAAGCAGGCGAAAGTATTACTTTTGATATGCCAATGATGCTTGCTTCCGGTGAAACAGGAACAAAATCAGTCACAGTTACAGCCGGCTCCTGGTACTATTACGCAGACTATGGATTAGGTTCTTATCTGACTTGTCCATATTATGTGAAATGGGGAAGCATCAATGCGACAGCATACTGTGTTGAACCATCGAAAAAAGGACCGGGAAATGGAACTTATACGATCCAGAAACTTGCCGATGGAAAGACACTTGCAAAGGTCTGCTATTACGGAACAAAAGCAAGTGATGAGAATGGTTTCTTCGATGAGAAACATCCGGATTTTCCGGCAGGAAAGAGATTCATCATTACCCATCTTGCAGCAGCTTATGCAAATGGATCCAGTGACTGGGCATCCGGAACTAATGCAACAGGAAAGAACCTGGCAATGGAGCTTTACAATTATTGTGTAAATATGCCGGACATTCCGTCTGTAGATATGAGCTTTTCCGAATCTAATGTAAAGGCTTATGTGGAAGGAAACAGCCAGCGAACAAGTGTGATCACATTCAAAGCGGATAAACTGCAGACGGTTACTTTCAAGCTGCCGAAAGGTGTAAAACTTGTAAATGTGACAACCGGAAAAACAAGTGCTGCAGGGGCTAATGTGGAGATTTCCGGTGGTACAAAGTTCTATCTGACAGCACCACTTAATCAGGCAGAAAATGTCAGTGCTACTTTCTCTTCTAAGATGAAAGGAAGTATTGATAAGGAATATTCAGCCTATAAGATCACAACAGGATCTGGGACACAGGACCTGGCTCTTGTTTTCGGTGAAGGTGTCGGAAATGAGAAATATGTGGATTTTAAAGTAACCTGGACAAAAGAATGCAAAGTATCCATTGTAAAGAAAGATCAGGATACAGGAAATGCACTGGCTGGTGCAGTGTACGGGATCTATTCCGATGCTGCATGTACAAAGCTGATTGCAGAGATGCCTGCAACTGATCAGAATGGTGCTTCTCAGCTTACAATGGAAAAGACACAGGAAGTTGTTTATCTGAAAGAGATCTCTGTTCCGACAGGATATCAGATTGATACAAAGTCTTATAACGTGACGCTTGCTATCGGAAAGACAACGACCAAAAATGTAACAGACAAACGAGTAAATGCAAAGCTCAACATTGCAAAACAGGATGCTGAGACAGGCAATGAAGCACAGGGCGATGCAACACTGGAAGGTGCGGTATATGGTCTTTATGCAAGGGAAGATATTGTTCATCCGGATGGAAGAACCGGAACAATCCATAAGAAAGACAGCCTGATCACATCCCTGACAACGGATAAGAATGGCGAAGCTTCTGTATCGGATCTCTATCTTGGAAAGTATTATCTGAAAGAGCTTAGTGCTCCGGTGGGATACGTACTGGATCCGACAGAACATGAGGTGGACTGTACTTACGAAGGTGCTACTGTTCCGACAGTAGAAAGAACTTCTGTATGTAAAGAAACTGTCATCAAACAGCCATTTCAGATCATCAAGGCAGCAAACAACGGAAAGACCGATGCAGATCTTCTGCATGGAGTTGGTTTTTCAGCATGGCTTGTCAGTGATCTGAAAGTAAAAGCAGATGGAAGTTACGATTTTGACTCAGCCAGACCAGTTGTACTGACTGCAGATGGCCAGGCAGAAATGTTTACCGATGAAAAAGGATATGCAAGATCGATTCCGCTTCCATATGGAACTTATGTGGTAAGAGAAACCACAAGCAAACACAACTATGCACCGGTCGATGATTTTGTAGTGAAGATCACAGAGAATCATCCGGATACACCACAGACATGGCGAGTGCTTCTGGATAAGGAATTCAAAGCAAAATTAAAGATCATCAAAAAGGATGCAGAAACACAGAAATCTGTACTCCTGGCGAATACTGAATTCAAGGTATATGACCTGGATAATCAGAAATATGTGGAACAGACAACATCCTATCCAAAGCCAACGGTACACAAATCTTATTTCACAAATGAAGAAGGATACCTGGTACTGCCAAAGAATCTGAAACCTGGTAACTACAGGATTGAGGAAGTGACGGCACCCGATGGGTACACAATATCCAAAAACTATGTGACAGTTGCAGTTGATACAGATACTGCTTATCTGACCGATCCTGTCACAGGAGATGCAGTCATTGATGTGGAATATACCAATGCCCCGGTCAAAGGTCAGTTAAAGATCTATAAACAGGGTGAAGTGTTAAAGGGATTTGATAAGGAATTCCAGTTTGAAATGGCTGGACTTGCAGGTGCTGAATTTGAAGTCTATGCGGCAGAGGATATTTATACTGCCGATCATCAGGTAGGTGCAGATGGACAGAGAACTCTGTATTTTGCAAAGGATGCACTGGTAGCAACCGTCACAACGGATGCAGATGGTTATGCAACCGTAAAGAATCTTCCACTTGGCAGGTACTATGTTAAAGAGAAGAATGCACCGGACACTTATGTGTTAAATACTGTGCCGGAAAATGTCGAATTTGCTTATGCGGATCAGGATACTGCAGTAATCGAGAAAGAAATCTCTGTCACAGATGAACGACAGAAAGTGTCGATTACTGTCGAAAAACAGGATGCTGAGACAGGCAATACAGTAGCCGGAGCAGTGTTCGGTATTTACAATGCAAAAGACATCCAGACGAAAGATGGAAAAGTGATTGTCAAAGCAGATACTCTTTTACAGGAAATGACTTCTGATGAAAAAGGTCAGGCAGCATGTACACTGGATCTTCCACTTGGAAGCTATTATGTAAAAGAACTGAAAGCACCAGATGGATTCGTATCTTCGGATGAAGTACTGAGATTTGATGCTTCTTATCAGGGGCAGGATGTACAGACAGTAACATTAAAATCCGTAAAGAAGAACCAGCCGACAACTGTTGAGATCACAAAATCAGATGCAACAACCGGTGTAGAACTGGATGGAGCTTATCTGAAAGTAACGGATAAAGATGGAAATGTAGTAGATAGCTGGACATCTTCCAAAGATGCACCGCATGTGATCAAATATCTGAAAGTGGGTGAGACTTATACCCTACATGAAGAGTTTGCACCGCATGGTTATCTGGTAGCCAATGATGTGACATTCACAGTCAAAGATACCGGAGAAGTTCAGAAAGTGGAAATGAAGGACGAGGTACCGGTTGGTGAACTCATCATCAACAAAAAGGGAGAATTCCTGGATTCTGTTACACTGGCCGATAAGGTCAAAGGTGTGGTGGAACACATTTTCAACTATGTAACCGGAAAGCTGACAGATGTTACGTTTGAAGTCTATGCTGAGGAAGACATTAAGGCTGCCGATGGCGTCAGTGACGATTACTATAAAAAGGATGAACTGATTGCAACGATCAAGACAGATGAAACCGGTATTGCAAAACTGGAAAATCTTCCACTTGGTAAATACTATGTGAAAGAAACAGGAACTGCTTACGGTCATGTACTGGATGGTGAGATCCGTCATGTAGATCTGACTTACGTGGATCAGAATACACCAGTTGTAGTCTATGACAAAGACTGGCAGAACAACCGCCAGAGAGTAGAAGTCACTGTACTTAAGAAAGAAAAAGATTCTGACCGTACATTGGAAGGCGCTATCTTTGGATTATTTGCCAAAGAAGACATTAAGTCTGAGACAACAGGTAAAGTCCTGATTGAAGCCGATGAGATCATTGAACTGAAATCTACGGATGAAGAAGGAAAGATCAAATTTGTTGCAGATCTTCCAATAGGAGCAACTTACTATTTAAAAGAGCTCTATGCACCGGACGGATTCGTAACCAACGATGAAGTAAAGGAATTTACTTTTGAGTATGCAGGTGAGGATCAGCCGACAGTCACTTATGATTTTACCTTTGATAATCAGCCAACCGTCGTTGAATTTACCAAATCCAGTCTGACAACCGGAAAAGAACTTCCAGGATGTAAGCTGAAAGTGGTAGATGCTGATGGAAATATCGTGGATGAATGGACTTCCGGTAAAGAAGCACATGTGATCCGTGAGCTGACTGTCGGAAAAGAATACACACTGGTTGAAACAAAACCTGCTGATGGTTACGTGACAGCTGAAAGCGTGAAGTTCACGATCAAAGATACTGCCGATGTGCAGAAAGTTGAGATGAAGGATGATGTAACGAAGGTGAAAATCTCCAAACAGGATATCGCCGGAAAAGAACTTCCGGGAGCGAAACTCACAATCCTTGATCAGGATGGAAAAGTTGTGGAAAGCTGGACCAGTACAGAGAAAGCACATTACATCGAAATGCTTCCGATCGGAAAATACACTCTCCGTGAAGAAACAGCACCGGATGGCTATCTGGTTGCAAAAGATGTGGAATTCGAAGTAAAGGATACCGGTGAAGTACAGCATGTAACCATGGTGGATGAGGAAAAACCGGCAGAAAAGACACCGGAAGGTGGAAAACCTGTCAGTGATTCACCAAAGACTGGGGATAACACCAATCTGTGGCTGTGGTTTATGCTTCTCGGCATTGGTGCGACTGGTACAGGAGCCCTTGCATTTATGAGAAAAAAGAAACACTAATTAAATAAGAATGAGCGTTCATGGAAGCCGAAAGGAATCTGTGGACGCTTTTTTAGATGGGAGAAACCATGAGAAATATCATTATTTTTGTTGCTCTTCTGGGAGCAGCGGCAATATTTACAGTTTTGTATTGTCTCATTGCTGCCGGAAGTCAGGCAGAGAAAAAACTGACAGAAATCATGAGAAAAGAGGAAGAACAGAATGAAGACTAATAAAGATCTGATCATAGAACCAAATGCAGCTATTGAGGGAAGAAAGTACAGCGAAGAAAAGCCATGGTCCTGCAAGTACTGTTACTGGTGGGGAGGCAAAAAGAAAGGCTGTAGCTTGAAACAGTGCCACTATCTGCTTCCGGAAAAGAAAAAAGCAGTAAAAACAACACCATGTGGTGGCTGTCCGTATGGAAAACATGTTCCATGTATCGGATATTGTATTGCCCGTCTTCATTCTGAAATGAAAGGAAAGAAAGGACGTGGGTAATTGCAGGAAGAAGTAAATCAGAAAGTGATCAGCCTGAGCATCCAGGGAGTCAAGATCACTGCCAGTGTGCTAAAAGCAGCCATTCGGAAGTTCCTGGAAATGGACAACCGCAGGAAACAGAAAGCAACGCAGGTGAAAATGGCTGAAAAGACCGGACGGGCCCAGGAGAAAGGAAGGGAAAAAGCCCGAAAAAAGATTGAAAAGAAAAAGCCACATGGAAAGCAGACCATCAAGCAGCTGAATGCACAGGGAGTACAGCTTTCCAACATAAAGATCACAGATGAAAATATCAAATCCTTTGACCGTGTGGCAAGAAAGTACGGGATTGATTACAGCCTGAAAAAAGAAGTCGGTGCGGATCCACCAAAATATCTGGTCTTCTTTAAGGCTAAAGATGTGGATGTGATGACAGCGGCTTTCCGGGAATATGCCGGAGTAGAACTGAAAAAGAAACAGGTGAAGAAACCATCTGTCAGAAAGAAACTGCAGAAATCTGTAGAAAGAAAAGCAAAGCACCGCCAGCGTGTGAAGCAGAGACAAAAATCCAGAGGTCAGGAACGATGATGCGGGAGAAATTACAGAAGGTCCAGATCAAACGGCTGGTGATCTTAAATCTCCCATATTTCTTTATCTTCTATGTAGCAGATAAAGGATCCTGGCTGTACCGGCATTGCCTGGGAGAAAGCATGGTCCAGAGACTTGGCGTGATGTTAGTCAATTTTCGACTGGCATTTTTAAGCTGGCTGCCAAGTATCGCTTTGCAGGACCTTACAGTAGGTGTTCTGGTTGCAAGTGCATTAAAACTGGTTGTCTACTATCGTTCTAAAAACGCAAAGAAGTTCCGGCAGGGTGTGGAGTATGGATCTGCAAGATGGGGAAATAGAAAAGATATCGAACCCTTCATGGATCCGGTTTTTGAAAACAATGTCATCCTCACAGAAACGGAACGTCTGACCATGAACAGCAGACCAAAAGCACCAAAGTATGCCAGAAATAAGAATGTGATTGTCATCGGTGGTTCCGGATCCGGTAAGACAAGATTCTATGTGAAACCCAATCTTATGCAGATGACGGACCACGTATCCTATGTGGTCACTGATCCAAAGGGTACGATCATCGTTGAATGCGGGAAGATGCTGGTAAATGGAGGATACCGGATCAAGGTATTAAATACGATCAACTTTAAAAAGTCCATGCATTACAATCCGTTCCATTATATCCGGAGTGAAAAAGACATCTTAAAGCTGGTCAATACCATTATCGCAAATACCAAGGGTGAGGGCGAAAAATCAACTGAAGATTTCTGGGTCAAAGCGGAACGTCTATTGTATTCTGCACTGATCGGATACATCTGGTATGAGGCACCAGAGGAAGAACAGAACTTTTCTACTCTGTTGGAATTTATCAATGCCAGTGAGACTAGGGAGGATGATGAAGAATTTAAAAATGCAGTGGATGAATTGTTTGAAGAACTGGAAGCAGAAAATCCGGAACACTTTGCAGTAAGGCAATATCGCAAGTACAAGCTTGCAGCCGGCAAAACTGCAAAATCGATTTTGATTTCCTGTGGTGCCAGACTTGCACCATTTGACATTCAGGAACTAAGAGAAATCATGTCGTATGACGAAATGGAACTGGATATGATCGGTGATCAGAGAACAGCCATGTTTGTCATCATCAGTGATACCGATGACACATTCAACTTTGTGGTAGCGATCATGTACACCCAGCTCTTTAACCTGCTTTGTGATAAAGCGGATGATGAGCATGGAGGCAGGCTTCCCTATCATGTACGGCTGCTTCTTGATGAGTTCAGCAATATCGGACAGATTCCAAAATTCGACAAATTGATTGCTACGATCCGAAGCAGGGAAATCTCAGCTTCTATCATCTTGCAGTCACAATCTCAGCTGAAAACCATCTATAAGGATGCCGCTGAGACGATCACAGGCAACTGTGACACCGTTCTTTTCCTGGGTGGAAAGGAAAGTTCCACACTGAAAGAAATATCAGAAACCCTGGGAAAGGAAACCATTGATCTTTACAACACATCAGACACCAGAGGCAGCAACCGCTCCTATGGGCTGAACTATCAAAAGACAGGAAAGGAACTGATGAGTAAAGATGAGCTGGCGGTCATGGATGGAGAAAAATGTATCTTACAGCTTCGAGGAGTCCGACCGTTTTTAAGCAACAAGTATGACATCACAAAGCACAAACGGTACAAGGAACTTGCCGATTATGATAAGAAAAATGCTTTTGATGTTGAAAAATATCTGAATCATAATCTGACATTTTCAAAAGATACAGAGTTTGAGATGTTTCGGATTGATGTAACAGAGGATGAAATAAGACAAATTGAAATCATTAATTAAGAAAATTTCTATGTTACCAAAGTGGAAACATAGGAAAACCATGCTGGTTCTTTCTTTTTTAATGGTATCATTATATGATATGAATGAAAGAGAGGTAAGAAGTATGGCTTTAAATGATAACATTAAAAAAATCAGAGAAGAAAAAAAATATACACAACAACAACTTGCCGATAAACTGTACGTATCACGACAAACTGTATGCCGATGGGAGAACGGTTCAAGATGTCCAGATCTAATTACAGCAAAAAAGTTAGCAATGGAGCTTGGAGTCACTTTGGATGAACTTATATCTGATGAAGATATCACAGATATTCAATCAAAATATGGAATATGGAAGTTTGATGGGGTAAAAGAAAGGGAAAAAATTCAGATGATGCAAAAAAGGATCCTAGATTTTATAGAGATTATAGGAGGTATATTTTTAACAATTTCTTTGTTGCTAAGAGTTCAATTTGATATGAAAGTACCAGCGTGGATTACGATAATATGTATTTTAATAGTGACAGTAGCATTTTTGTTTAATTTTGTGCTGGCAAAAAAATTGGATAGGAAGTAAAAAATTTCAAGTATTTGTAAAAAGAACAAAAAGCGTTAGAGCATGTAGAAAAATCCATCTATATGCTCTATTTTTTTTATGTTTTTTTCAAGAAAGAAATCTAAAAGTAGGAAGAAAGGAGAAAAAAGTGAAGATAAAGATAAGATCGCCTTGCAAATAAAACAGGTAAAAAAGGTCTGAATAAAAGGGAAAGGAGTAGAGCCAAACGCTTACAGACCATAAGAAAAAGCGTTTGTTCACACATTTGATTATGGCTTTTTTTAGCAGTGCAATCAATATCCTTCAGACACTGGTCGTTGCAATCGGTGCCGGTCTTGGTGTCTGGGGCGTAATCAACCTGATGGAAGGTTATGGAAACGACAACCCGGGTGCAAAATCCCAGGGAATTAAGCAGCTGATGAGCGGTGGTGGTGTTATCCTGATCGGAACACAGCTGATCCCGCTTCTGAGTGGATTATTTGGTTAAGAGAAAGGAGTAGAGATCCATGTTCAGTCAGATTTTTGATGCGATTGAGGAATGGATGAGGGAACTCTTAACTGGGATGATCACTTCCAACCTGGACACGATGTTTACTGATGTCAATCAAAAGACCGGTGAGATCGCCACCCAGGTTGGACAGACCCCGCAAGGGTGGAACGGCAGCATATTCAGTATGATCCAGAATCTATCAGATTCCGTGATCATGCCGATCGCAGGTATTATTATCACACTCGTACTCTGCTACGAATTGATTTCTATGCTGACCGAGCGCAACAACATGCATGATATTGATACCTGGATGTTTTTCAAGTACTTCGTAAAAATGTGGATTGCTGTGTATCTGGTGAGTAACACATTTACGATCACAATGGCGGTATTCGATGTGGGCCAGCACGTAGTTAATTCTGCGGCCGGTGTTATCACAGGAAGTACCGCCATTGATATTTCTTCGGCATTGACGGATCTTTCCGCAACACTGGAAAGTATGGAAATCGGAGAACTTGTTGTATTGGCGCTGGAAACCCTTATCGTCGGCTTCTGTATGAAGATCCTGTCTGTACTGATCACAGTGATCATGTATGGACGTATGATAGAGATTTACCTATATACCTCAGTTGCGCCGATTCCATTCGCAACTATGAGTAACAGAGAATGGGGACAGATCGGCACGAATTATTTCAGAGGACTCTTTGCCCTGGCTTTCCAGGCATTTCTGATGATGGTATGCGTTGCAATCTATGCAGTGCTTGTTGCAGGTATCCAGTATTCAGATAATCTGAGTTCTTCATTATTTGGCGTTATGGCTTACACAGTGATCTTATGTTACAGCCTCTTTAAGACGGCATCATTAAGTAAGTCGATATTTAACGCGCACTAATTTACAGGAAGGAGTGAAAATCATGGCATATGTCAGCGTACCGAAAGACTTAACGAAGGTAAAAAATAAAGTAGCATTTAACCTGACCAAAAGACAGCTGATCTGTATTGGGATTGGTGCTGCAATGGGAATTCCAAGCTATTTCCTCTTGCGTAATGTGATGGGAAACAGTAATGCGGCAACGGTCATGGTGCTTTTGATGTTACCGGCATTTTTATTTGCCATGTACGAAAAAGACGGGATGCACCTGGAAGATGTTCTGATGCATATGATCCGGGTGAAGTTTCTTCGTCCGCCCGTCAGAAAATATGAAACTGAAAACTATTATGAGACAGATCCGGAACAGATCAGACAGTCTCCGGATGCAGGAAAACCGAAAGGAGGAAAAACGGTTGCGAAAAAAGAAAAATAAGAAAACTGTCGCAGATACCGGATACAAAAAAGTAGACAGAAAAGAGAAAAAGAAAAAAGAAAAGCAGGAAGAGAAACGCAGGCAGAAAAAACTGTCCGTCCAGCAGTCGATCGCTTATAAGGAAATGGGAAGAGATGGAATCTGCAGGGTACAGGGAAAAACTTATTCTAAGTGTATCCGCTTTTATGACATCAACTACCAGTTGGCTCAGAATGAAGATAAAAATGCAATCTTTGAAAACTGGTGTGATTTCCTCAATTACTTTGATGCCAGTATCCATTTTCAGCTGAGCTTTATCAATCATAAGAGCAGCATGAAGGAGTTTGAGCAGGTGATCCAGATCCGGCCACAGGAGGATGCTTTTGATGATGTTCGCATGGAATATGCAAAGATGTTGAAACAGCAGTTGGCAAAAGGAAACAACGGTCTGGTGAAGTCAAAATATATCACCTTTGCCATTGAAGCAGAAAATATCCGGGAGGCAAAACCAAAGCTGGAACGTATCGAGTCGGATATCCTGAATAACTTTAAGATCCTGGGAGTTCCGGCATATCCGCTGAATGGCGTGGAACGTCTGCAGATCCTGTATGAGACATTCAATCCGGATGTGATGACAGATTTCCAGTTTGACTATGGATCCATGATCCGGACAGGACTCAATACAAAGGATTATGTGGCACCGACCAGTTTTGTGTTCCGGGACAGAAATACATTCCAGATGGGAAATACCATCGGGGCTGTCTCCTATCTGCAGATCCTGGCGCCGGAGCTTACGGATAAGATGCTGGCAGAATTTCTGGATATTGATAAGAACCTGATCGTCAACCTGCATGTGCAGTCGGTGGATCAGATGAAGGCAATCAAGCTGGTAAAAAGCAAAGTGACGGATATCAATCGTATGAAAATCGAAGAACAGAAAAAAGCAGTCCGGGCCGGATATGATATGGATATTATCCCATCGGATCTGAACACGTATGGCGGAGAAGCGAAAAGGCTTCTGGAAGACCTGCAGTCACGAAATGAGCGTATGTTCCTTGTAACAGCGCTCTTTTTAAATACCGCAAAGACAAAGCAGGCACTGGATAATGCCATCTTCCAGACTGCCGGTATCGCCCAGAAATATAACTGTGTACTGAAACGTCTGGATTATCAGCAGGAAGAAGGACTTATGAGTAGTGTTCCGTTGGGAGTAAATCATATCCCGATCAAGCGGGCTCTTACGACTACCAGCACAGCAATCTTTGTTCCATTTACGACACAGGAACTATTTATGGCGGGAGAATCCTTATATTACGGATTGAATGCCCTTAGTAACAACATGATTATGGTGGATCGTAAAAAGCTGAAAAACCCGAATGGATTGATCCTTGGTACACCTGGATCCGGTAAATCCTTTGCAGCAAAAAGAGAGATCACCAATGCGTTCTTTGTTACGAAGGATGACATTATCATCGGAGATCCGGAGGGCGAGTATTACCCGCTGGTCCATGCACTTGGCGGACAGGTAGTACACATCTCACCAACCAGTAAGGATTATATCAATCCGATGGATATCAATATGGATTATTCCGATGATGACAATCCACTTGGTGTGAAATCTGATTTTGTCCTGTCCTTATGTGAGCTGATCTTGGGAAGCAGGGATGGTATTGAAGCAGAGGAAAAATCAGTGATCGACCGTTGTCTTCCACTGGTGTATCAGAAGTACTTTGCAGATCCAAAACCGGAAAATATGCCGGTTCTCGGTGACCTGTATGACTGTCTTAGAAAGCAGAAAGAACCGCAGGCCCAGAGAATTGCAACAGCGTTGGAAATCTATGTAAATGGATCACTGAAAGTATTTAACCATAGAACCAATGTGGAATTGAATAACCGTATTGTCTGCTTTGATATCAAAGAACTTGGAAAGCAGCTGAAGAAAATCGGAATGCTCATCGTCCAGGACCAGGTATGGAACAGAGTTACGATCAACCGTGGCATCAAATCTACCAGGTACTATATCGATGAGTTTCATCTTCTGCTCAAAGAGGAACAGACTGCAGCTTATAGTGTGGAGATCTGGAAGCGATTCCGTAAATGGGGTGGTATTCCAAGTGGTATCACCCAGAATATCAAAGATCTTCTTGCCAGCAGGGAAATTGAAAATATCTTTGAGAACAGTGATTTTATCCTGATGCTGAACCAGGCTGCAGGTGACAGACAGATCCTTGCAAAACAGCTGAATATTTCCCCATATCAGTTGTCTTATGTGACGAATTCTGGGGAAGGAGAAGGACTTCTTTTCTATGGAACAACAATTATTCCATTTAAGGACAAGTTCGATAAGAACTTGAAGCTGTACAGCTTGATGACTACAAAACCGGAAGAAGTTGAAAAACGAGAGAAAGAAATGGAGGCGGAAAAGCATGAAGGAAATCGATAAGATCCGAATCAGGCAGTGGAACCAGGATAATCCTTACATTCAGATGAAAAATCTGGAAAATGCACAGCCTGGATACCGTGTTCATACAGTCAATGATGATCATCATCTGTATGAACTTCCGCTGGAAACACAGAACATTATCCTTGACTGGGTATTCTGGAATTTTTATCCGGCACAGAAAATCTATCCGCATCTTACCAGTGATGATCTGAAAGAAGTTTTGTATAAACGTACCCAGATCCATCTGCACAACAATCAGTTCAAGGAAGCCATGCTGATCAATGGATTCTGGCCAAGAGATCCGAGTGAGATGAACTGGGTATTTCATATCCAGGCAAGCTCTCCGGCAATCAGGACACAGGCAGATGGGTATCCTGGTATCCCGATCATTGGACGCCAGGAACTAAATGAGTACAGAAAGAAAAGTTGTGCCAGGAGGTGATGACCTATAGCTGGAAAAGAATTTAAAGGCAAAGATAAAAAGGTCGCAAAGATGACCAGAGATGGTCTGACAGAAGAAAATCTCCGTGATGGTAGTGTAAAAGACATCAGTCACAGGAGTCGAGGACGACCGGAAAATAAGGAAGAATTTGTTCCTGAACGGGAACGGAAAAAGGCTGAGAATGAAGATTCAAAATCGGGAAAAGGTAAACGACTGCAGATGGAAAAGATCCGGAAATCTTCTGTCCGGCAGGAAGCTGTTGAGGATACAGTTGAAGTCACACCGGAAGAAAAAGTATCCGGATATCGAAAGAAACTGTATCGTCATGAAAAAATCCCGGATGATGATAATAATCTGAACAGCCAAAAGAAATCCATTCAGAAGAAGCAGCTGCAAAAACAGATGACCAAAGAACAGGCAAAAGCCGGAAGATTATCCTTTGATGATGAAGGAAATCAGATGGTGAAAGGTGCTGGCATGAAACCGGGAGGGACAGCCGGGAAATACATTGCCACACAAGCTGTTATATCTGGTATGAAAGCAGTCTCTTCCGAAGAGGAAGAAACAGATGAAAATGCAGGTGTGGAAAGTGCCAGACTTGCAGAGCGTGAAACAGAAGCTGCGTTACGTGGTCTGCGTCATGCTCAGATCCGCAGCAAACGAACGGATGTGAAAACCCATCGCAGAGGTTATCGTGAGGCTACTGTAGAAAAGAAACTGAAATTTGGTTCTGCAGAAAGTATGGAAGGAGTCAAACATGCAGAATCGGTAAAGAACGCTGAGCAAAAGAGACATTTCTATAACCGCTTCTTTCAGAAAAAACGATATAAGGATGCATACCGGGCAGCCAGAGCCGGAAAATCCGTTGGCAGTCTAGGTGGAGCGACAACCATTGCCGGTGTCGAGAACATGACGGTAAAAGCAAAGATTGCCTTGAAAGAGATCATAAAGCGTAATCGTGCCATGTTCGCAGGCATCGGTATTTTTGCGCTTCTTTTTCTAGTCATTTCAGTATCTCTGGGGAGCTGCAGTGCTTCTATCGAGGGAGCCGGATCTGTGATTGGTATTACAACGTATCCAAGTTCAGACGAGGATATCTATGCTGCCGAAAACAGATATGCTGCTTTGGAAAGTGCCTTGAACCAGCAGATCAATGAGATGGAACGAAGACATCCGAATTATGACGAGTATCAGTACAACATTGCTGAGATTGGTCATAATCCATACCATCTTATCTCGTATCTTACCGCAAAATATGGGGACTGGACGTACTCAGATGTTGAAAACGAGCTGCAATCTCTTTTTGAAGCACAATATCATCTGAATACAGAAGGTCGAACAGAAACGGTGACAGAAACCAGAAATGTTCGAGTCGGAGAATCATTAGGACAGGTAGTGACCAGCGGATATTGTAACTGTCGAATCTGTTGTGGCGTATGGTCCGGAGGTCCAACTGCCAGTGGGGCATATCCTACTGCAAACCATACCATTGCTGTAGATGCTTCCAATCCATTTGTGCCGATTGGCACTAAGGTAGTAATGAATGGTGTGGAATACACAGTTGAGGATACCGGAGCCTTTGCACGATATGGTGTCCAGTTTGACGTTTACTATGATAACCATGCTGCAGCCTCTGCTCATGGACACCAGACCTGGGAAGCTTATATCGCAGATGACAATGGCAGTCAGGAAGTAACCGTTACCAGTACAAGCACTAAGAAGATTCTATATGTGACACTGACAAATGGAAGCTTTGATGCTGTGGCAAGAGCCAATCTGAATGCGGAGCAGCTGATCATCTACAATGCATTAAATACGACCTATGGAAACAGAAATTATCTGTGGGATGTAAACAATGTGACCAGTGGAGCAGGCGGTAATGGAATGAGTTATGAGATTCCACCGGAAGCACTGCAGGATGAAGAATTCGCTCGGATGATCCGGGAAGCAGAAAAATATCTGGGAGTACCTTATGTATGGGGCGGTTACTCTCCGTCCGGATTTGACTGCTCAGGTTTCGTATCTTATGTCATTAACCACTGTGGTAATGACTGGAACTATGGACGATTGACCGCGGATGGATTAAGAGGCGTATGTACTTATGTATCACCGCAAGAAGCAAAACCAGGAGATCTGATCTTCTTCCAGGGAACGTATAACACATCTGGTGCAAGCCATGTGGGTATCTATGTCGGTAATAATATGATGATCCATTGCGGGGATCCGATCCATTACTCAAATATCAGCACATCCTACTGGCAGCAACACTTCATGTGCTTTGGAAGACTGCCATAAAGGGGTGAACGAAGGGAGGTGAAAGTTTGAATAAAAAGATTAAAAAATATCTGGATGAGATTGCCAAGACAGAGAAAAAGATTGCGGATCTGCAGCAATATCTCAGAGGTGTCCAGGCTGCATTAAAGCAGGAAGAGGACAATGAGATGATCAGGTGCATCCGTGGTATGAAGATGGAGAATGGTCAGTTATATGATCTTTTGGATGGTATCCAGAAGGGAACAGTTAAATTTCAGGTAAGCAGGGAGTCTGACGAAGAAGGTTCGGGCTCCTTTGTATTCACAGAAAAAAATAAGGAGGAAAATCAGAATGGTGAAATGGAAGAAAATGAATAAGAAAATGGCAGGAGTGTTGTTGGGAGTCATGATGCTTTTTACAGCATCAACCACAGCATTTGCCTATGTGGATGAATCAGCAGAGGCATCCAAAGCAGAGACAACTCAGACAGAGCAGTCAACAGACAAAGAAGACAAAAAGGACGAGGCGGCAAGTACAAGTGAGGTGTTGCCAGAAGATGGAACAGACAAGGGAACTGCATTTACGACACCTGGAAATGGTGAAGTTAAAGATGACATTACCGATGATTCCACAAAGGAGTTTCTTACAGTTACAACGAAGAATAATAATACTTTCTATATCGTGATCGACCGCAGTGCCACATCCCAGAATGTCTATATGTTATCCCAGATTGATGAAAATGATCTTTCAGAGTTTCTGGATAAAGACAGCACTGCTACTGTCGTAACACCACAGCCAGATACATCAAAGGTTGTGCTGGATGAAACAAATAATGAGGATGTAGACAAGGAAGCTACCGTTGATCCGGAGAAAACAGCATCTACCAAAACCAATATGGGTGCAATGGCAACAATCCTGATCCTGGCTCTCGGCGGTGTAGCAGCATACTACTACTTCAAGATCTATAAGCCAAAGAAAGAGGAAGACGAGGATGATCAGCCGGAAGGGTTGGAAACAGGTGGACTGGAAGAAATTCCGGATGAGGAAGAGTCTGAAGACGAAGATTTTGAAGAAAATGAAAAATAAATAAACTTTTTTAGCGGAGGGGGCTGTAAAACATGCTCTCTCCGTTTCGTTATATGAAGGAGGTTATACATCATGTATTTAGTAATTGCAGAAAAACCAAGTGTATCAAGAGCAATCGCAGAAGTGATTGGAGCACAGGAACGAGAAGACGGATATTTAAGAGGAACCGACTGTATGGTCAGCTGGTGCTTCGGACATCTGGTCGAGTATGTTTCACCGGATGTCTACGATGAGAAATTTAGCCAGTGGAGATATGAAGATCTCCCGATCATCCCGAAAGACTGGAAAGTTACAGTCTCAGAAGATAAGAAAGATCAGTTCTATATCTTAAAAAGACTGCTCAACAGTCCGGAAATTGAATACGTCGTAAATGCCTGTGATGCCGGACGTGAAGGAGAATTAATCTTCAAACATGTCTATGACTTATCCGGAAGTAAAAAGCCGGTGAAACGATTATGGATCAGTTCTCTGGAAGATTCAGCAATCCTTGATGGAATGCAGCATCTGAGATCCGCAGAGGAATACCGACATCTGGCCGAAGCTGCTGTATGCCGTTCTCAGGCTGACTGGCTGGTAGGAATGAATGCAACCAGAGCTTACACCACAAAGTACTTCAAAAAGCTGACCGTTGGAAGGGTTCAGACACCGACACTTGCCATGTTGGTGGAACGTGCCGGACAGATCAGCAATTTCCAGAAAGAAAAGTATTTCAATGTAGAACTGGATTGTGACGGAATTCCGGCAGTAAAGCCAAAGATCTTTGATCCGGATGAGGCGGAACAGTTAAGAAGCAGATGCCATGGAAATGAAGCTATTGTCACTTCAGTAAAAGAAACGGAAAAGAAAGTAAAAGCACCAAAGCTTTATGACCTGACCACACTGCAAAGAGAAGCAAACCGTATCTATGGAATGACAGCCAAACAGACACTGGATACCGCTCAGAGCCTGTACGAAAAGAAACTGATCACTTATCCAAGAACAGACAGCCAGTATCTGACAGAAGATATGGAACAGACCGCAAGAAATGTGGTTCGTCAGATTTATGAGAAATATCAGCTGACAGGTCCGTTTGATCAGCCGGAGCAGCCAGATGTGAAGAAAGTCATGAATAACAGCAAAGTGACAGATCACCATGCAATCATCCCAACGATGGAGCTTGCATCCAGCCATCTGGATGAACTGAAATCCTGGGAAGAAAAGATTCTCTTCCTGATCGCAGTCCATACGGTCATGGCAATGAGTAAGGATCACATTTACCAGGAAACAGAGATTGAAGTGGAATGCCAGGGAGAAATCTTCAAAGCAAAAGGAAAGATTGTTCTGCAGGATGGATGGAAACTCTTTGAAAACTGCTTCAAGAATAAGGACCGCATGGCAATCGTAGATCCGGATCAGGAAATGAAAGAGAGGATGCCGAAAGTAACCCAGGGACAGACTTTCTATGCTGTAGCTGCAGAAAAGACAGAACATTTTACATCGCCACCAAAACCATACAGCGAAGATACTCTCCTTGCGGCAATGGAAACAGCTGGAAATAAGGAATTCGATGAAGATACGGAAAAGAAAGGATTAGGAACTCCGGCAACAAGAGCCGGTATCATCGAGAAACTGATCTATTCCCAATATGCCACCCGAAAAGGAAAACAGATTCTTCCAACAGATGATGGAAAAGTCCTTGTGGAGATCCTGCCAGACTTCCTGAAATCTGCAAGTATGACTGCAGAATGGGAAAACCAGTTGTTTTTGATGGAGCATGGAGAGATTGCACCGGAACAGTTTATGACTGGGATCAAAAACATGCTGACCATGATGCTGAATGGATGCGATGCGATTTCCGAAGAAGAAACAAGAAGATTTCAGACCAGAGAAAGCATTGGAACCTGTCCGGTATGTGGAAGCCTGGTATATGAAAGTAAAACCAACTTCTATTGCAGCAACCATGATTGTCACTTTGCTCTCTGGAAAGACAACCGCTATCTGCAGAGCATGGAAAAAACCATGGATAAAAAGATGGCTGCAGAACTTCTGAAAAACGGAAGTGTGCATGTAAAAGACCTGTATTCCAGAAAGAAAAATATGTACTTTGAGGCAGATCTCCATATGGATACAGATGAAACCGGAAAGGTGAATTTTTCTTTATCCTTTCCCAAAAAGAAACCAAAAAACAAAAGCAAAAAGAAATAAGAAAACAGATTAGAGGAGGAAACGAAGAATGAATTTTAATGAATTTGTAAATGAAGTAAAGGACAATATCAGACTCTTTTTACCGAAGGATTATGAGAATGCAGAAGTATCAACGATGGAGTGTCAGAAACTGAACCGTGCCTATACGGGACTGATGGTGAGAAAAGAAGGTGAGATGCTTACCCCGACGATCAATCTTAATCAGCTGTATGAAGCATATAAAGCACAGCCTGGCGTAACAATGGAAACTGTATGCAGAAAGATTGCAGATATAGTTATTGAGGCACCGATACAGGTTGATCTGAAATCCATTTTAAATTATGAAGACGTGAAGGACAAGCTGTTTATCCGTGTATCATCAGCCGAAGCAAATAAGGAAGTCCTCGAAAATGCGCCGCATCAGCTGAAGGAAGACCTCGCAATTACCTATCATGTGGTAGTAGGCAAGGATCAGGATGGATTAAGTTCCATGTTTATCAAGAATGATCTGCTTGAACAGTATGGAATCTCTGTAGAACAGCTTCATGAAGATGCGATGAAAAGTTCACCGCATGTCATGATCCCGGAGGTATCAAGTATAGGTGCATTGATAGATGAAATGTACCAGAAAAATATTCTCATGCTGACACCAGATGAACGTGAAATGCTGCAGGAAACATTGCAGGAATCAAGTGAGATGCCGACATTCTTTGTTGTTACAAATACAGAAAGAGTTGATGGTGCCGGTGTGATCTTTTATCCGGAATTCATGGATAACATGGGGGAACTTCTGGGAAATGATTTCTTTATTTTGCCATCATCCATCCATGAAATGCTGATTTTACCGGATGACGAGCAAGTGGATGCTGAAATGTTAAGAGATATGGTAAAAGAAGTCAATGCGACTCAGGTAGCACCAGCAGAACGCCTTACCAATGATGTATATCACTTTGACACAAAGGATCACGTCTTTGAAAAAGCCGACAGATTTACAGAACGTCAGAAAGAAAAAGAAGCGCAGGCTGCAAAAACAGAGAAAGCAGGAAAAGAACAGCCGGATCAGAAACCGAAAACAAAGAAGCACGATATGGAACTCTAATAAAAAATAATCATCTCGTCAACTAATAAAAAGCCCTGCGGCATAAACACAATGTCGTGGGGCATTTTTGGAAAGGAGTATTATGACAGAACAAAACAAAACTACTACTATTCCACTGCCGGTCCATGGAAAAGATATGGACAGCATTATGCAGTCACTGGAATCCGGTGTGGAAGAACTATTTACAAGTAACCGCTATCAGGAATTTCTTAAAACCATGGCAAAGTTTCACAATTATTCCTTTAACAATACAATGCTGATCGCTATGCAGCGACCGGATGCCACACTTGTTACCAGCTACAAAAACTGGCAGTCCATGGGTAGACAGGTCATGAAAGGTGAAAAAGGAATTACAATCATTGCCCCGGCACCATATAAGAAAATGAAGGAAAAAGAGGTTCTGGATGAAAATCAGCGACCGATCATGGGAACCGATGGAAAACCTAAGACTGAACAGGTGGAAGTTACAGTTCCGCATTTTAAAGCAGTTACGGTATTTGATATTGCTCAGACATCCGGAGAACCGATCCAGACACTGGCACCAGAATTACTGACTGCAGCTGTACAGGATTTTGATTCTTTCATGCAGGCTATTCAGAAAATATCCCCAGTACCGATACGATTCGATGAGATCGATGGCAATGCTAATGGATATTATCATAATGCAGATAAGGAAATTGTGATCAAAAAAGGACTCAGTGAAAGCCAGACCTTAAAGACTGCTATTCATGAAACCGCCCATGCAAAACTGCATGACAGGGAAATAATGGAAAGCCTGGGTGTAGAAAAAGACCGTCTGACAAAAGAGGTCGAGGCTGAATCCGTTGCTTACTGTGTGTGCTCTTCCTTTGGTTTGGATACATCGGATTACAGTTTTCCTTATATTGCAGGGTGGAGCAGCAGCCGGGAAATGAAGGAAATGAAAGCATCTATGGATGTGATCCGCAAGACAGCTGGTGAAATGATTGATCAGCTGACAGAAGAACTGGAAATCATTCTTGAAGAAAAACAGAAAACAGAATTACATGAAAAATACGGCATTCTGGTAGATGCACTGGAAGCAGCCGGATACCGCTATGATTATCGGGAAAGTGAACCGGGACATATTGTACTGGCACCGGATGGGACACATGAAATTGCCGGATACTTGCAGTTTGAATCATGGGGAGATATCAAAGACTGGCTGGAAGATACGATTGCAGAAGGAACGGATATTTCGGAAAGAGTTGATCGGGCTTTGTATCCATTTAAGTTTGATTATACCCTAGAGGAAGAAATGTTCAGAGGTAATGGTGACCGCTATGCGATTTACCACGTGGATGAAGACACACCGGGAAAACAACATTTATTTATGAATATGGCAATGGTCAAAGAAGATGGCATTACAATCGATGCAGCAAATTATAAATGTGTCTATTCTGGCAGATTACATGAAAATGAAAAGCTGGATGATTTGTATGCCGTATTTAACGATAATCCACCGGCAGATTATAAAGCACATTCTATGTCGGTCAGTGATGTTATCATTACAAACCGTGGTGGGGATATGCAGGCATATTACGTGGATCGATTTGGATTTGCAGAACTTCCAGACTTTGCAGCACAAAGAGAAAAAATACTCGATATTGTCCCGGAAATAGAAAATGTGGATTATGAAAATGATCTTACATGTATCAGCTTTTATGCGGCTGAATGTGCTGAATTTCCTGTAATGGGTGAAGTCCACTATGATCTGACATTATCAGAAGCGTTGGAAGCTTATGAAAAAATACCATCTGAGCGAATGCATGGACTGAAATGTGTTGGCTTTGATCTGAAAGACGGAAGTGATTATGAAGGAATGCAGAGTCTGATGATTGAAGGAAAAATACAGAAAGAATTTTTGAATTCGATTCCTGGATTTCGAGAAAATTCTTATGTGCAAAATGCAATCAGCCGTGTGGAAAAGTACTTGGAAGAAAGACATCCAAATGTGGAAAATTCTTTGAAATCCAATAAGAAAGTGGATAACGAAAAAAATATAAGCGAAGAAAAAAACGAGAAGGAGCTGAATATACAGATGAAACCAATACCGAAAAAGAAAAGGGGGGAAATGAGCCTATGAGAAATGTAAACCTGGAAGAAAACGAACTGACTATTACTGCTATCTTCCAGCAGCACACAAAGGAAGAAACAATCCAAACACTGAAAGAAGCTTTGGAAGTTTTGGAACAGGAAGAAAGTGATCCTGAGAATGATGAAATGATTGAGATCATCAATTCTACAGTTGGAAAATTACAGCAGATCGAAGACAAATACTACTATTCTCTGGATCTGAATTATTATCTGAATAACTTGGAGGACGATGCCTATGAAGCTTAATCAATTTGCAGTCTACCGAGTAGATCAGCAGACAGCAGGAAAAGCACTGTGGCATCTGCCATATCAAGAGGCAAGACAGCAGAATGTGTCGATTACTGTCGAAAATTACCGATTAATCTCGATTCATGAAATGCAGGAAAATGAAAAAGTCGCTGACATCTGGAAACGGACGAAAAATCAATGCGAAGTCAGTGACGTGCTCGTATTGAACAAGAATGGAGAAATCAGCTGCTACTATGTAGATGAGAACTATCCACAGTATCTGGCCGGATTTATTCGTATCAACACATCCGGTGCACTTATCACTATGGAAACTGAGAATTATCAGATTGATGGGAAAAAGGGGAACTGGATTGCAACAGACACCATCATTATTGATGGAAAACAGTTTTATTTGATGGAACATCAGGTATACCGAGATCAGGCCCAGGGTGTTATCCTGGATGCCTATGGAAAAATGGTTGTCGAAGAATGTAAGAAATTCGATGAAAAGACAAAACAAAAGATTCATGATTACATCCAACAGCAGGTACCGCTAAATCCGGTCGAACAGCTAAAACAAGATGGTAAAATCCGTCTGGAACATTACCAGAAATTCTACCAGAACGGCACTTATGAACGAAGCAGAGAATCTGGTACCGAAGCCAATTATGATATGGTGGACGGTCTGGTGAATAATCAGAAGAAGAATCAGGAAAAGACCTCTTATGCTAGTAGCAACAATCAGACCTCCCGAAATCAACAGGATGGAAAATCTAAGAAACGAAGATCCGTAATCAAACGACTGCATCAGAAACAGATTGCCATTGCTCGCCGGTCCGGAAAGCCGATACCAAAGTACCTGGATCAGGAAATGGAAAGAAAGCGGGGATAGAATATGCGAAGGTTAAAGTGTGAAAAAGAAACGATTATTTTGACCAATGAAGATGACGGATTCTATGATGTGTATACCTTTAATCAGAGCTTGCAGAAACGGTTGAGGTCTTTTGCGGAGAAGTATCCGGATGATTGCTGGTTGAAAGGATCTTCGGAGGATGGTAGTGAAACGTATATGATTAAAAAAGGGCGGTTATCATTGAATTTAAGACCACCCTATTCCAAGGATAGAATTCATAAAGCAACCGAACGAATTATTGAAGAACAGAAAGAGCAATCGAAGGATTCATAGAATGCGATTTAAGAGAAAAAAGCCTCATGACCATGAGGAAAAATGAAAGTGAAATACGTTAGATGATAAAGTGTATAGGCTCAAAAGGGAAAGTGCCCTTTTGGGCCTTTTTAATGTTTTTTATTTGAAATAGTTCCAAAGAACAAGTTGACAATCTGTAGATTCTGTATGTTTTAAAGATCAATCGTTATACTAATTTTAGACCGAATTATCGTTCTAAAGGAGGTGTCACAATGGATTTAAAGGCGGTTGGTCAGAGAATAAAAGCTGAAAGGGAAGCTAAGAATCTTACACAAGAAGAATTGGCAGCACTGGTAAACTTAAGTCCAACTCATGTAAGTGTTATAGAGAGAGGACTGAAAGTAACAAAACTTGATACCTTTATTGCGATTGCAAATGCATTAGATGTTTCGGCAGATACACTATTGATTGATGTTGTGACACATTCGGTTACTGGTGTTACGAATGAATTATCTGAAATGATAGAGAAACTACCGAAAGAAAAGCAACAGAGAATTATCAATGCAGTGAGAGCATTGGTGGAATAAATACGTGAATAAGAAGATGGAAGGGCTTATTGCTCTTCTTTTTTTATTTGGTTTAACGTGAAATAATATGATATAGTAGTTCTAAAGACTTATATATAACTCTAAGGAACTTAATAAAATGAAGAAAAAAAATATAACACTTGTATTTGTTGCTATCGTTTTTTCGATTATTGTTGGAATGATAATTGGGAAAAGCTTATTAAAGTATAAAGAAGGTGAGCCAGATGTAGTTGGCAGTTTTTCTATGAATAGAGATGAGAATCTTACAGTAGTTGCTAACAGAAAAAACATTTCTGATAAAGAAGCATTTGCAAGACTGCTTTTAAAAATGTACAAAGAGAATTCATTTCATTCAATAAAATTTTCTACAGATCATGGATATGCAACCAGCCTTGATATGACCGTATATTCTTGGAAAGAAGATATCGAAAATGGAAAATCCATTATGCAGATAGAATTTAGACCGATTGAATATGGAAAAGATTATGATATTGTTCATAATCTGGATAAATATGTGCTTTTTATCGATGGAACAGAAATAAAATGAAATATATAGATATGCAGATAAAGCGCAGAAAAAGAGGATTGCTCAACACAGGAGGATATTTTCAATTACCCTCAAAATGATAAAAGCGAGGCAGCGGAAAATCCGTTGCCTCATTTCAGTATTATGACAATTAATCTAGTTCCGCCCCTAATTCATACCTCCAATATTCCGCCGCCTCATACTCCCTGGGTTCTGAGAGTACCGGTACGGTAAAGAGTTCAACTGGAACGCCGAGTGTTGATGCGAAGAGTTTCATAAGATCTTCTTTCGGTGTTCGGACATCGCTTTCATACTGAGCAATCCGGACATCAGCACAGCTGTCGGGAAATCCAACAGCCATGCCAAGTTCTTTCTGGGTGAGATGATTTTTCTGTCTTAAGTGTTTTAATTTTCTTCCAAATGTAATCATAGTATTATTCTCCTGTGCTTCCAAAAGCCCCAATCCCTCGTTCTTCACCGAGATCCAGGACAAAGTCTGCAATCACAACCGGTGTGATCACCAGCTGACCGACGCGTGTGTCTTTATGAATGATCTGAGAAGATGTGCTCACGTTGCTGATAATGGCATGGATCTCACCACGGTAACCGGAGTCAATCGGTGGAAGTTCGCATACCAGTCCTTTTGCAGCCATGCTGCTTCGTGGAAAGACATATCCGGCAAATCCATCCGGGATGATGAGACCAAATCCAAGCGGAATTCTCGCAACTTCGCCTGGCTTTAATACGCAATCATAAGGCATGAATACATCCGCACCGGCATCATTTTCATGTGGCCGGAAGGGATGATGATCTGCTTTCAGACCAAAGTCAATCAGTTTAATCTTTATGGCTGCTCACCTCCTTCCTGATGAGCAATGGATAATCTGCTTTTAAGATATCTGACGGTATCCAAAGCTTTGAAATAGGATTCTGGCAGGACATCTGTTTTTCCATGCAGCTTCCTCTCTGACAGAATGGACCGGTAAGATCCGGTGCAAAAAGGATTGGGCTTAATTTGTACAATCTTTGCCAGATCTGTAGCATCACAATCCTTGTTTCATCCGTATTTCTTCGGCAGGTTCTTTGGCCAATCATATGCTTCCACTGGTAAGGTGTCGCGCTGATGATCAGTACGTTTCGAAGTCCCTGAGGTGTGGCATATCCGGCTGAATCATGATCAATGCCTAAGGCACAAAGCTCTGCATAATGATCCAGATCTGACTGACAGCTTTTCTTGTAAATATCCTGGATTTCTTTATCTGCTTTCATGATTCCATATGGAATAGCAAATGCAGCATGACCGGAATAATTGCTGTACTGCAGAGATGCACTCATGTACTTTACTTCGTTCTGATGTCTTGTGATCTGTGCCAGGAAGCGTCTGCTTGCACCAACAACAGCTACGGTAATGACCATGAATTTCTGCACGGTTGGATGCGGAAGCCCTGCAATGTTTTCTACAGTCTTCTGACTGTAGGATTGACGGTAAAGATCCATCAGATCTGCCATGTTCTGGATCGTATGACCGTGTTGTGTGAGTCTGGCAGCAAAGACCATATTCTGTTCTGCTTCCCGGATTCCATAGCAGTTTAAGATAGCTGTTTCAATGTGATCCATAGGCCTGTTCCTCCTTTACCAGAGCTTTTAAAAGGATCAGATAATTGATGCAGTCTGTGATTTTTTCATCCCACTGTTCCATGTCAAAATGTAACAGAGTGGAATAACACATATCGTAAAGGGATACGACATGTTTCGACATCATACCGGCCAGTGCTGCTTTTGGATCGCAGTTTTGTAAGGCGGCAGCAATCTTGAATGCACTGAGGCGGTCAATATTGTCACCGGTATATTCTTTCTTTTTATGTGCCAGAATATCGGCACACTTTCTCATCTGAAGTTCAAATACAATATTAAATTCTTCTTGTGTCATGTGATAGTTCCTCCTTTGTTTTGTGATGGTTATCTTTCGAGATCCTTGGTTTTTGATCTTACTGGTTCCGGAATCTGCATCTGAAGAATGAAATCAACATTCTGATCGGCAGTATCCAGATCTTTTAATTTTTCTTTCAAGCTGCTTATTGCTTCTGCTTCGGAAGCTATCTGCTGTTGCAGTTTTTCTTTTTGTAAAGTCAAGGTTTTTAGGCTTGTCATCTTTCCATCCTGATAAAAGGATCTCAGCCAATCTCTGGCTTCTTCATATTTCTGAATTTCCTTCGCATGTTCTTTCCGGTACTTTCCTTTGTACTTTGCTTTTGAAAACTGGGAATAAACTTCCTTATTTGCATAGTACTGTCCGGTATAACGGATCTGATTGTTGAGGATCCTTAGATCGGAACGATGCTGAGCAACCTGTGTCTGCATTTCTTTTAGTTCCTGCTTTGAGGCAAGCAGTGTGTTTTTCAGATCTGACTGCGTATCAAATCCATGTTCCTGCACATAGATAATGGTATTTGCCATTTGCTGCAGGTTAGAAAGTTTTACCCGATGAGCATAAGCCGGGCTCTGCATTGCTTTCACATTTGTCTGGAGATTTACAACCAGGCGCAGGTGAGATCTGATGTAGAGAATGGCCAATGGATCCTTGCGTAAGAAGGTCTGTTCCAGGTATTCTTTTCCATATCGTGTTCCCAGTGCACGTTCAGTAATCCGCTTCTGTCGATCAGGATGAAGATAGCTGTATCTGCCACGATGCTCAATCACAGAGATTTGAAATTGTTCCAGAAGTTTGGATTGGAATTCATCAAAACTATTGGATGTGGCAGCACATTCATCAATTGCATTTCGCAAATATTCTTTCTGTGTAAGGAACACGGTGGATGTTGGCTTGAGACCATCTTCGATGATTTTCTGGTTGATCTCATCCAGTTTTTGTTGGCCATGTTTCTGTGCCATATACTCTTTCTGAGTGATTTTTTTCTCAGCCGGTGCAAGAAGATCTATTTGGTGAAGTCCTTCCTGTTGGCACCGATCCATGACGGTTTTCTTAAAAGTGTTCATGAATTTATCAGTGGATCGATGCTTGTAACCGGCGGCTTCCTCATGTGGTTTATCCATATAAGGCCGCCTTTCCACTGCAGTCTTTCGCACACTGTTGATGACGATATGAGTATGGATATTTCCGGATTCATTGTGACCATCAGTATGAGTAACCACCAGTGCCTGATATCCGGGAAACATCTGCTTTGCAAGGTCCAAACTGATTGCCTGTGCTCTCTCTCCGGTAAGACCGTTTTCTGTAACATCGGCTGGATCGTAGCTGATAATGTAGTGGTGACTTTTGATATCTTCACGTTTCTTATTTTTGTGAAAATGAGCATTTGTCAGTTCACATTCCTTGTCAAAAGACATCGGATCACAGTTCAGTCCATCCATATAAAACTCTTTTCGTAGGATGCTTCGTCCGGATTCATCTACAATCTTTTTCCCGGTTTTTTCATCATGTTCAAACAGAAGGTAATTGATAGCAGCCGAGTAATTTGCATTTCTGCTTTTAATGTGTTTTACGATTGCCATTCATACCACCTGCCAGTTTCAGTACCTCTTTTCTCAATAGGAATAAGTCCGTGATGCACTGATGGATTTCATTTTCTATAGCACGAGACTGACTGCCACCACTGTTAAAATGCTTGGCGATCTGATTGAGATTCGATCCGATTTTTCCATATTCACTGACCAGTTTTCTGAGATCATTCATGTCTGCAACAACTTCAATCTGATGATGGATTTGCTTTTCCAATAGAAGTTTCCTCAGATATTCTGATCGTGAGATTGAAAAACAAGCAGCTCCTTGATCCAGCAAATTGAGTTCGACATCTGTCAGTCGTACTGCAACAAAATGTCTGTGATTTAGTTCTTTATCTTTGTTTTTTGTTCTCATACTCCTCCTTCCGTTGCTACTATTCCTCCCACTGGGAGTCCACGTATTTCAATATCGGCTGTCCCTTCCGATATTAGAAATAGTGCTGTGAACACCTTTAGGTGGAACCAACAGACAAGTGAAACGTCTGTTATGAAGAGGGTATGGGGAGATCCCCATCAAGATAAAACCCATAGGAGAACAGGATGCCAAGCGGCAATACTGTTAAACACGGGTGGATCTTGCTCTGTATGTGTACCCCTCTATATAACGAAACGCTCAGAGGCTGTTTTACAGTGGGGGAAAAGAAAAAATATCAAAAAAAATGATGATTAATGGTGAGCTTGTGATAGAATGAAAAAAAGAGAAAAGCATAAAGGATGTAGACATGGAAGATAATAAATCAATGACTGTCAAGAAAACGGTAAAATCAGGAATAACTTTTGGAAGTGCATTAGCTATGGTTATTAGTTATACAACGTGGAAGTCTGTCGGTTGGGCGATTTTTCATGGATTACTTAGTTGGGTGTATGTCATATATTTCCTTTTGCGCTATTAAATTAGAATTTAACGCTTGAAAAAAGGAGAAATAAACATGGCAAAGAAAGAAGAAAGATTTGAAGTTACATTTAGAGACGGAAGTCAGCTTAAGGATGAAGGAGTTCGCCAAATCCTTGTAGATAAGGAGACTGGGGTTAACTATCTTTGTTGGAAATCTGGATATGGAGCGGCTATTACACCTCTTCTGGATTCAGAAGGAAAAGTCATAGTTACAAAGTAAAATCGGTAGTTATGGAGGTGAAAAATGTATTTCACAGACGAAAAAGACTATATTATGCGAATGATAAAAGAAATGGTAAGAGTATTATTTTCTTTAATGTTTGGGAAAAAGTATGTTTCTGTTGAACTTGAAAAAGAAAATAAATATGAAGTATCAGGGAAAAATTTGAAAGATTTTCTTGATATGATTGATTCTGGGGAAATTAACGAAGCAGAGAATATACTTTTAGATAGCATTGATTATACAGACAGAAATGAGGTAATGGCAGCAGCTCTTTTCTACCAATACCTTAGTGAGAAGGATAGTGAGTTTTTGAAAAATAATAATTATACAAAAGAAGAAGTGATGTCTGGTTTTAAGCAATTACTTATGCAGTCAGGATATACTGATTTGCTATGTTTGGTCAAAGCTGAAGAGTAATGTAGAAAATTCAAAGAGATAAGAGTGATTGGCTGAAAGGAGAAATTGTATTATATGTTCTATATTGTTTTTGACTTTATGATGGCAGTGATTATGTTTTTGTTTGGAATGTGGTTTTATAAATCAGAAGGAAAAGCTACTAAATTCTTGTCGGGTTATAATATGAAATCAGCGGATGAACGAAAGAAATACGATGAGAATGCTATGTGTAAGGCATATGGAAAAAGAATGATGTTTATGTCAGTTCCTTTTATTATTGGAATAATCATAGATATCCAATATCAAGGAATAGGCTGTTGGATCGCATGGGGGATATGGCTTATTATGTTTGTTTTGTTGCTTATTGATAGACATAAAAGAGAACGTTAAATCGGAAGTTGTGAACTTAGAATTAGAGGTGTTGAAAATGAAAATAATAATTATATTTATTGATTTACTGATGGCAACTGTTC
>ENA-UPWO01000131-UPWO01000131.1-human-gut-metagenome-genome-assembly--contig:-NODE-131-length-48751-cov-114.430312_pt1 | contig 48751 bp, 41 predicted proteins | sample MGYA00250056_ERZ773388 | MGnify/ENA primary metagenome ERZ773388 (study PRJEB29103, sample SAMN06112004) | human gut metagenome | biome: human gut; feature: ankylosing spondylitis patient; material...
CGATGCCAACGGTCGATGTCGGCTACGGTGTAGTCGCGACCTTCTCGGGTCGCACTACAATGAATGATGATTTCCTTAATCTTACGCATAATGTATAAATTAACATGTACAATATAATTACTGGACAGTATGATTGAGATTATTATTAGGAAGAACAATCATATACTCCTTAGGAATCTCGTCTTTCCCCCAGTCCTTGATAACCAACGTTACTTGCTCCTTCTCCTGCAAAGCATCGCTGATCATGTCGCAGAACTCCTGGAACTTCTCCTCGTTGTAAGCCACAAGTCCCGTCTTCAACGACTTGCCCATCACGATGCTTCCATACTTCAAGGCAAGCGGTCCAAAGCCTGGCATAATATAAGGCTTGCGAAGCACAGGCGTCTTCGACACTCGACCTTTCTCCTGCAGAATCGCAGGCATGGTTCTAACCTCCTCTACAATCTCAATCTTGAACTTCTTCTCCTCCTTCTTGCCTTTTTCCTTGTTCTTCTCTTTTTCCTCTTCCGTCTCCTTGATTTCCACCTCTATCTTCTTTTGGAATCTGATAGGTACGGGTGCAACCTTATAACGGCCTGCAGCCATGTATTTCTTAGGATGTTCTACGGTGCCACTGAAAAATACTCCGTTGATAACCAATGTGCCATCCACACTCCATGGAGTGAAGCGACGGCGAAATATAACGATGTTCATAATGATGATATTTTTAGAAAATTAATACTTGTGGGCAGGTCATTAAGGGGGTTGGTGTATTGAAAAACCAAAATGACCCGAAATGACCTTGACCCGAAATGACCCGTTTGTACGGTAGATGAAACTCTTTATACGGTGGATGAAAGTTTCTGATAACGCATATCTGGCAGCACCACTATCAAGCCCTGTCGCTTCCAGTTCTTCAGCATCTGCTTCACCGCCTCGAGAGTCGTGTTTGCACCCTTCACAGAAATGCTCTGCTGCTGTGCTTGCTCGAAAGAGAAGGTTGTGTCCAAACGTTCGAAGATAGAGTCGTTTTTGCCTCGATGTGTGCGATCATACGGCATCTGTCCGCAATAGTCTCTCGAAGAGAAAGCGTCCTCTATGCGACTACGGAAGAAGTAGAGCGCATTGTCCAACTGGTAATCTGCAAGAACATTGAACACTGCGAGCATGGTAGGCGTCTGCATCTTGATTATCAAATCCTTCCAAAGCCCAGGATTCTGCTTCAACAGCTTCTCTGCACCCTGAAAACCATGCTTCTGAATCAACGTCTCTGCCACCTTGCAGAGCATGATGCAGGTCATCATTCTCATCGTGGTAGGACAGATACGGAAACGCTGACGGGCTTTCACCTTGTCATCATTCTTCATTGTCTCCAATCGAATCTGTTCCAGCCACTCCCTACCCTTGGCTTCCAGTTTGGGCAGTTCCACCTCTCCCTCCATCAGCGGCAGCAGATGGGCAACCTGGATGATGCGGTCGCGCTGGCGATCGGTGAGCACATACAGATTTTCTGTCAGCGGAGTAAACGTATTGTCCGGGGTGCGAGCCACGGTAATACGGCTCTGAAAACCATCCGTATAATTGTTCACCACACGGTAAAGCGCATCAGGCGTTCCACACATCACTACATTCCATAACAGTCTGTCTATGTGTACATTCACAGCTTCTGCACTTCTAGCCTCACGCTCATAGCTAGTACCATCGTAAGCCTGACGGAGCATTACGGAGAAGTCGCTCATCGCCGACTTCCATTTCTGCGCCACGGTGTCAGCTTCAGGTGTAAACGAGAAGGCGTGCTTGCCTTCGGTGTTAGCCAATCTTTCTGCCAGATTCGCCACAGTGTTGTTCAGCGTCAGACATCTTACAGGCAGTTTCGGCTCTTCCGGCTGCTCCTTCTTGTTCTTCGCCGCACGCTTCTTGGCTCTCCATTCATCCTCCTTCTGCTGATACATTTTGTCCATATCCTTCACTTCCGAAGTCCAGGCATCAATCACGGGGTCAATGCTTCCCTTACCGGATGCGAAATCTCCGGCGATGTAGGAGATGAGGTTCAGCGAGTTCATCTTGCCGTGAACAGAGACCTTGACGCCCGTAGCCAGCATTCCGATTGCCGGACAGATGGCGGTAATCACGGGCATTGCCAGGGCTGGTCCCACCGCATTGAGCGAATCTCTCACGCCCAGCGGCATTCTCGGCAATGCGTTGTAATAGAACAAATCGTCCTGGGCATTTGCCTCGTCCAGCGCATTGACCAGCGCATCGCTGCCTTCGGAACTTCCGCCCTTTCCAGCCCCCAGCTTCATTCTCTCCTGTCGGATAGCAGAAAGCACATCTTTCAGTCGCTTAGGCATTTGCGTGATCTTCTCGTTCAGCGCCGAGTTGATGCAAGCCATCTTCTCCTGCTCGGGAAAACCATCGTAGCAGGGGATGATCTGAGCCATCAGGCTGCGGTCGAAGCCACAGATGTGGCGAAGGTTCACGGCAAGCTCAAAGGTCAAAGTGTTGCGGTTGGAACGAACTGGCTCATGACCGTCATTATACATCTGCCACCACTTCGAGATGATTTCGGAATATGGGATTCCGAGATAATCATTGCTGGATTGTGATGAAGAAGAAGAGGATGATGATGAAGAAGTAGGCTGAGCCTGATTCTTAGAAGGATTCTGAGAGGATTGAACCTTTTGAGGATTCTGCTGATTTCCCTGGTTCTTCTGACTCTGATTCTTCAGATTCGCTTGATTCATCTGAGAATCCAAAGCCTTCTCTTCCTCATTCTCCAACCAAGGCTTGTAATGCTTGTTAGCCTTGTGCGCCCCCGGAGGAAGTTCCTCCTGTCCATACTTCTCACGCTCCTCCAATACCTTGCCTTCAGCAGCCACGGCAGCCTCCTCATAACTATCCTTGAAGAGCTCAGGCGAAAGATAAAGCAAATCGTCTGCATCAGCCGAAGTCGTGAAATAGACACGATTAATATCGTGAGCCGAAGTATCCATTTCGCACTCCAGCATCTTGGCAATTCTTACCTGGTTCTCCAAGATCGTCTTGCCCATCTCTCGTTTGCAAACCGCATGGCCGCCTTGTCGTGCGCTACGTTCCAGCATCAGCAGACCATACTTATCAGGCTCCTGCAGCATCAGCTTGGCCGCCTTCTCGAAATCCTGCTTATCATCCAAATCGAAGCCGAAAGCCCGGCTTGGCAGCTTCATACCCTTCACTACCCCCTGCGGATAATGTCCGGAATAATTAAACTGCACCAGTCTTCGCTTCGCCCCATCATTTCCTTCGCGAGCCAGTCGCAGATTAGCTTTCTGCTCGTAGCTTCCACGAATCAGTTTATATTCCTCTTGCGAGGTGATGGAGCGGGCAACTTTGTGCCCATTCTCCACCCTTATCAAATAACAGCTCATCTATGTGTTTCTACTAACTATTATTAAGTTGAACATCCATATATTTTATCGCTTCAACTGATATTCTACCAAAGCATCTGCAGCCTCTTCTGCCTCCTTCACCAGAGCGTTGCCGATATTGATTCCCTCATCGCAGAACACCTTCAAAGTGAGCTGAATAGCTCCATCCTTGGTCTTGCTCAATCGTCCATGCGCCAGCTTTCTGATCAGTACAGACTGAGAACGTACTCGTGGTTTGACCACGAAATCAAAAGTACCATCCGAAAGCTGCTGGGCAACGCCCTGCGAACGGAATCCCAGCACCTTCTCTCCCCCTCCATGCTCATTAGGAGCAAAGAGGAAACACTTGCTTTCATCGTAGAAAGCCATACCACCCAGCTGCACGTGCTGGCTACCATTATCCACCTGCTGGCCATTCACCTGCTGATTATTTACCTGCTGATTGTTTACATTTTTCTTCATATTCTGAATTGATTTGCGAGAAGAAACGTGTGGATTTTTGCGCGCTTTACCATGGAAGATCCTCCGCAGTCCCAACTCAGTTAATAATTAAGGCTTTTGCCCCCTTTTTACCTTTTTACTTTTTTACCCTTTTACTTTTTCAATATCCGTAACGAGGATATCCTGATAAACCTGCCCATTATACTCACGAGCCGTGAATCTCAGCGTAACTGCAACCAGTGCTCCCGGAGCAAACTTACACTGCGCCATATTGCCCAACATTGCCGCAGCATATTGGTTCTCGTACTTGCCGCCCATCTCCTGCAACACGATGTTGCACTTCATCATCTGGCCGTTCTCACTCTTCTGGCTCTGCACGGCGAAAGCCTCGCCCTGCTTCACCACTCTCATAATCTGAGTATTCATATTATAAAGTAGTCGGAAGTTGTTTCAAGATCACCAAACCATTTCGGCGTTGTCTTGTTTCTTCGACGCTGCAAAAGTACTGCGGAAAACAAGGCAAAACAATCCTTTTCCCACAACTTCCCCGAAAAACCCTCGATTTTGGGAAAAATCGGGCATTTCTTGGGAAAAAGTAAGAAGAAAATCAAAAAGGAAGTTAAAAAGTAAAGAAAATCAAAAAATCACTCCTCTTTTCCCCCAAAAATCCCTCATTTTTTCCCAACGTTGGGAAAAATCGTGGGAATCTTGGGAAGAATCACCTCCACAACCAACATTTTAACACTTCAAATATTTATAATTCGAAAAAAATGCTTATTTTTGCACTACAATTCAGTTAAACGTTTTAAAAGGAAATGGATATGAAACGGATAGAAGAACGATATATTAGCTTGCTTACCGATTTCGGTTTTAAGCGTATCTTTGGAACAAAGCCTAACAAGGATTTGCTCATCAATTTCTTGAATTCACTGTTTGATGGTTTTCAGGTCATCAAGGATGTGAAGTACTTGAATAGTGAGCACGTTGGTGATGTTTTTGCCGAGCGCAAGGCCATCTTTGATGTATATTGCGAAAATGAGCGTGGTGAAAAGTTCATCGTTGAGATGCAGAATGCTTATCAGAAGTACTTCAAGGATCGTTCATTGTTCTATTCTACTTTTCCTATCCGTAAACAGGCACCAAAGGGGGCTGAATGGAATTTCAAGCTTGAACATGTTTACACTGTTGCTCTGCTGAATTTCGACTTGGAAGAAGAGGCATTTGACAAAAATGATATCAACCATGATGTGGGCTTGCTTGACAAGAAGACTCTTAAGGTTTTTAATGACAAACTTTCTTTCAAGTATATTGAGATAGCGAAGTTCAACAAGACAGAGGAGGAGCTTGACACGCTTTATGATAAGTGGTTATATGTGTTGAAAAACCTTTCCCGATTGGATGAGCGTCCTGCTGCCTTGAAAGAGAAAGTGTTTACTAAACTCTTTGAGGAGGCCGAGATTGCAAAGTTCACCCCAACAGAGTTGAAAGAATATGAGGATAGTTTGAAGGCGTATCGTGATGTCAAGAACTCTATAGATACGGCTTTGGAAAAAGGGCGTGAGGAAGGTAAAAACTCGAAAGCTCTCCAAATAGCAAAAAAGATGTTGGATGCTGGCATGGATATAGAAACAGTTATGCAAATAACAGATTTGTCAAAAAGTAAGATTGAGAAACTAAAATGATAAATCTCTATTCAAATTAAGCCTCCAAATTGCAAAATAAGTGGTTCAAAGAGCGAATAGTCCCATTTTGAGGCATTTTTAAGGCTGTAGTTGCGTGCTAAAGTTGTTTGACCAACAAATGAACACTAACTATTAGCCAGAGTTAGTTAACGCCAAGGGCAGAATATAACTCCCAAGGCTATTGTTTAATTTAAATAGAATCCACATTTTAAAGTGGACCCATGTATAGAAATATGAAAAAGTATATTTTATGGCAATTAATACTCCTTTTATTTGTACCGTACTCTTCTATTAAGGCGCAAAGTCTTGTAAATTTAGAGAGTATAGAGTCACGTGCTTATGATTTTTGGGGGCCTAGTAAAATAGACAAAGATATTTATGTTTATTCCCAAAATGTAAGTGTTAATCCAATTAAGACACTTCCTATTAAATTGATTTATAGTTATGACTATAAGAGAAGGATGATTCGATACCTATTGAGCAACTCTAATAGTTATAAGTAACTGTTCAAAATTAATTTTATAAATATGAATAATTCACGAATAAGTTCGTATCCACAGACGCCAAGGCCCTGTTCGTACAATAGAAAAGCGAGTCCGTAGTCTCGTAATCTATCGGTCTTATCCATTTGCCCTTAAGTATACGCCAAAGAATCTCGGCAGGATTAAGTTCTGGAGAATAAGGTGGAAGATAGAAGAGGAACAATCCTCTTTTCTCCCAAATTTTTCTCAGTTCTTTAACTTTCTGATTTCTATGAACAGAAGCATTGTCCAAGACAATTACAGTCTTCTTCGTTACATTGAAAGAGAATCTGTCAAGATAGTCTACAATCTTGTCTGCGTTGATGGACTCTTTTGTGGTAAAGCCTTTATACTGGTTCCTTTGGGTAATCATGTCAAATATATTAAGCCAGGCCACTTTCTCGGATGGAATGTAAATATCCTCATTCTTGAATTGTCAGCCATATGGAACATAACCATTTGTACAGACATGGCTTTCGTCGGCATAATATAGCACAAGTTCTCCTTTGGAATCAAGTTCTTCAAGTTCTTGCAACTTCTCTTTCTTGTATGCGTAGAGCTGCGGTGAGGGTTTGCCCCTTGGGCGTTTTCTTATACGCTTATATCTTGCACAAATGTTTCTAAAAACGTTTGAAAGTAATGTCACTGGTTTCTTTACCAGTCGCATTCTGCCATGCTTCACGTGCTTTGGACACACTCTGACGGTCTTCCTCAATTGCCATGCGGACTGCTTCTTCATCAGAACAATCCATAATAGGCTTTCGTCCCTGACCAGGACGTGTCTCCAAGCCTTTGATGCCATTTTCTTCATAACGTTTGACCCATGCGTAGACAGTAGGTACTGTTACCTCAAGCATTTCTGCTATTTGGGGAGCTGATTTACCTTCTGACTTCAGCAATATGGATTTGCATCTGATACGAAAACTATGAGTAGGGCCATTATGATAGCCTTTCTCTAATTTGAGGCGATCAACCTCTGATAATTCAAGTACTTTTATTGGTTTCATAATTCTTTTTTCAATAAAACAGAAAATTAACCATATTAGTACTGATATATATATAAATAATTTAGATCACTTACTTATTAATACGTATATTTGTAATATTTTAAATTGGAATGAATATGAATGCAAAATTTTATAGATTTATAGTCAAAGGGAACGACAAAAAAGGAGGAGTGCTATATTCTCCTAAAAGTTGGCCATATCCTATAGCGGTCGATGGACAAGAAGTCAAAAATTGGGAGTCTCTTGTTGTTGAATTAAAAGACGGAATTTATAGACCATTTCAGTTATGTGTAGGCGGAGCCAATATGGTTAATCAAGATTTGAAAGACTTATTGCAGTCTTTTATAGGTATTAGTAATGACGTTGAATTTTTACCGGTTAGAGCTATAAGTGAAATATATGGCGAACAAACGTACTATATTATGCATTTTAAAAAGATTTTTGATGTCATAGATACTAAAAATACTTTATATGTTGAAGGGACAGATTCTGTTATAAAATTGAAGCTTGACTATAATAAGGTAAAAGATTTAAAGGTCTTTAATTCACAGCCAGCTATAAATGATATCATCGTATCTGATGAAGTTCGTAAAAGCATACGAAAAAATAAGCTTGATTTAGGGTTGGAATTTATGCCTGTGTATTGTGGAGGGGAGTGATTATATGGAAGAGGAAATAAGACATTGGATTCAGCAAATCAATGATGAGACAATATTGCCATCTGATATTGTCGCGTTCAATTTTGGACTTTTTGAATCTGAAGAAGGATATTGCATTTATTTGACAGGTTCAAAATTTTATGATGAATCTGATGATGATTGGGCTTGTGATATAGATTTTGAGCCAAATAGAAAATATTTAATGCTCGCCTCTGGGAGTATTCAAAATATGAACTGGAAACAAATTCTATATAAGGTCAAAAATATTATTTTCAACTTCATTACAGCAAATGCCTACAAGCTACCCTTGTTTGTTGGTAAAATAGTTACAATCGGCTTTGATGATGGGGATTTAGTCAGAATACAATAATATCTATTTTTCGGTTTATCTACAATCCATTTGATTCATATCACATGAGTTAAATGGGTTGTATTTTAGTTATTCACTTCTGATTGAATATTAACGATAAAACTCAGGAATATGTAGATTTCCACAAAGATGGGAAAACGATCCTTTATGGAGATAGCAACAAGTGTTCGAGTATAAGTCTATCCAAACACTTGCTGCCACAATGTCTTGTTGCTTATTACAATTCTAATGTTTGCTTTCTGATGCTTTTGCAATGCAGGCACAGTTTTCTCATCAGTATTCATTATGCCTATAGCCCTAAAATTGTTGCCATCTTCCTTGTGTACAAGCTTTGTGCTATGGCTTGCCACATCAAATTGATAAGAAATATTATCATAGCCTTCAAAGGAAATATGAGCTGTTCTTGGCTCATTGAAAAGATACTGTATTATTTTCAAAGAAAAAAGTGTTAATAAAGAATAATAAGTTTTATTTTTAACTTTTATATGTTTTTATACCTTTATGGGGGCTACTCGCCCCAAACCCCTCGTGTTTTCAGGTAAGTAACTGTTCAAAATTAATTTTATAAATATGAGCTATAATTCACGAATAAATTCGTACCCACAGATGCCAAGGCCATGTTCGTACAATAGAAAAGCGAGTCCGTAGTCTCGTAATCTATCGGTCTTATCCATTTACCCTTAAGTATACGCCAAAGAATCTCGGCAGGATTAAGTTCCGGAGAATAAGGTAGAAGATAGAAGAGGTACAATCCTCTTTTCTCCCAAATTTTCCTCAGTTCTTTCACTTTCCGATTTCTATGAACAGAAGCATTGTCCAAGACAATTACAGTCTTCTTCGTTACATTGAAAGAGAATCTGTCAAGATAGTCTACAATCTTGTCTGCGTTGATGGACTCTTTTGTGGTAAAGCCTTTATACTGGTTCCTTTGGGTAATCATGTCAAATATATTAAGCCAGGCCACTTTCTCGGATGGAATGTAAATATCCTCATTCTTGAATTGTCAGCCATATGGAACATAACCATTTGTACAGACATGGCTTTCGTCGGCATAATATAGCACAAGTTCTCCTTTGGAATCAAGTTCTTCAAGTTCTTGCAACTTCTCTTTCTTGTATGCGTAGAGCTGCGGTGAGGGTTTGCCCCTTGGGCGTTTTCTTATACGCTTATATCTTGCACAAATGTTTCTAAAAACGTTTGAAAGTAATGTCACTGGTTTCTTTACCAGTCGCATTCTGCCATGCTTCACGTGCTTTGGACACACTCTGACGGTCTTCCTCAATTGCCATGCGGACTGCTTCTTCATCAGAACAATCCATAATAGGCTTTCGTCCCTGACCAGGACGTGTCTCCAAGCCTTTGATGCCATTTTCTTCATAACGTTTGACCCATGCGTAGACAGTAGGTACTGTTACCTCAAGCATTTCTGCTATTTGGGGAGCTGATTTACCTTCTGACTTCAGCAATATGGATTTGCATCTGATACGAAAACTATGAGTAGGGCCATTATGATAGCCTTTCTCTAATTTGAGGCGATCAACCTCTGATAATTCAAGTACTTTTATTGGTTTCATAATCTACTTTTTCTATAAAACGGAAAATGAACCATATTAGTACTGATATATATAAATAATTTAGATCACTTACTTATGATTTTATCTAAAGAGTGTAACAAAAGAGTAAACAAGTTCTTGAAGAAATGTAGTTATGTAAATTTTCAAGGCGACGATATAGAGAAAATGACGATTGAATATAGAAAGGCATTAAACTCAAAATATCAACATCATAATGATTCTGTTCGTAAGGCACGTGATATAGCAAAGCAAGAAAAAGCGAGACGACAAGCTATAGAGGATTCTATTCGTTTAGTAAAAGAATCAAAGACCCATATCAGATTTATGGGAATTGAATTAAACGATGCTGTTGATTTGGTTATGCTTGATCTTAGAAAGAAAGGTTTTGAAACGATAGATTTTCGTAAAAATGGATATGTTATGTCTGGCAAATTCATGGATCGTAAAGCTATAGTCACTCTGCATTCAACGCCTGAGACAAATAATATTTATATGGTTAACGTTGTCTTTGATGAAGAAAACTCTTGGTATAGCTTGAAGTCTGAATTTCTGAATATTGTGAAATCATATAGGGCTAAATACAAATGTATAGACTCTGGAAGAACATTCCTTGAACCATATTATGAGGGAGATGGCTTTGAGTTGCAAGGTGTCGCAAAGGATAAATGCTGCTTCTTTGATAAATATGAAGCCGAAGGTGGCACAATATATGTAGAAATAAGCGATATGAGAAGAATTTTTATTAAATATATAGATACCTTCAACTCAAAACGGAATGAAAGGGAAACTATAAATAAAAATCTCGAAGAAATATAAAGAGATATATGCTTTATAAAGATTACACTATTAAGAGGAAATAGAGTTTATTTACTCGTGTCAGTTTATTGCCAAAATCATAGGTGTGAGAGGAATGGGTAAATCTCCGGTTGTGCATGACTTCCTCCTGGTAGAAGAATAAGAACTGAAAATGGAAAATGACTACTACGATTTGGATAAGTGGAAAACTTTTGTTCTTCGTGTCCTTTTAGAGAAAAATGGTTCTTCCCTAACAGATTATGTGTGGAATAGATTGAAGCACGAGTTTTCTTTAGGAGAGAACGAGCAGACGGAACATAATCTTTATACAGAAAGTGTGCTCAAATGTCTTGAAGTTGAACATGGGTTAATTAGAACAAATAAAAGAGGAATTCAGATTACCACCAAAGGCGAAGAAGTTGCAAAGATGAACAATGGTTTTCGTTCTTACTTAGATTCAAAGTATAGACATAGACTATTACAACGGATAAATGATTATGTGGTGACTGCAACGGGAATACTTTCATTGATGATGACTATGTTTTCATTTGTTAATCTATTTTATAATTGGATTGATAAAAAGTATTCTTTTCTTCCACCACTTATTCTAGGCTTGTTTTTGGTTGTGTTTAGATTGATTTGTAAATCAAAATAAAGAACTATCGCTAAACAACCGATTGGATTTAGTCAAAATCTAAATTCAATCGGTTGTTAGTTGACAGTATCGTGGTTGGTAAGTGTAAGAAATATTTTAAAGGGTTCACTTTGCTTATAAATATGTGGGAAGGTGCGCCCTCCCATCGCACCTTCCCTACTCCTCCTTCTTCAAATACTTCTCTTATATTCTTCCGTCTTCTTCAGCTTCTCATAGAGGCTCTGGGCCATGGCATAATCATGATCGGAATCCTTCAGCCACTCTGAGAAATGGCGGTTGTGGTTCATCTGCGTTTCCTGCTTTCTGAACGATTCCACCACGCACCTCTTTTCTACATCAGGAAACATCAGGTTCATACGGGCGGCAAAGGCAGACTTGTCCTTATCCTCCTTCACCATGTGGAACGTATATTTCATCAGACACCACACAATGTACCAGTCCTGCTGCTTCGTGATGTTGCCCTTTAACCAGAACTCCAGCCTCTTCTTCAGCTTGGCAGGATCTACCCAGTTGGCAAAGAAAGAATCGCCATTTCGCTCATACTCATCAGCCCTGGCTATTTCTACCGCCAACATATCATGCTCACCCTGATACATAAACAGATTTTCAAAATCCCCGGGCGAAGCCTCCTCTCTTACAAGCATGTGGACAAGCTCCTCCTCATTCTCCTCATCCTCCACATTATTGAACCAGATAGAACAAAGCGTATAATTGTTGAATTTCCCCTCTACTTCACTCATCACTTTCTGTAAACTCAAAGTGGTAATCTCTATTCTTCTCTCTTTCAGATGACGCTTCTGCACCTTGGCTACATGCTCCAGATGAGCAGGTAGCGTATGCTCATCAAATCTTCTTTTGATGTAATGATAAATGATGGCAGCTTCGTGGTCGGTGCGGAAAACTCGGGTCTTGTACAAATCGGTAAATTCTCTGTATATGTAGGTAACCGTGGCGACGGTCTTCTCCAAAGCCAACTTCAATCCGCTAGAGATAAAGTTCTTGTAGTGAGACTCATAGTTCGAAAGGTCTGCGTCAGCCGGAGCCTCCTGCTTCTCACACAGCTTGAAAAGATCTTTGCCACTGGGCATCTGACCATACTCCTCCACATCCAGCAGATAGTCTGCATGCTTTCGGGCGATGGCCTGAATGTCATTCAGCACCTTCTCTAAGATTTCCGTATAGATAGCCATCAGTTCATTATCATAGCTCTTATATATGGTAATATAGACTTTCTTATGGAGCTTATGAATATATTTAAGAAAATCTGTCAATTGCTCGGCAAGGTCTTGGTAAATATGATAATAATGGGTAAGTCCCTTATGCTTTCCTGCATTCCATTGAATGTCTTCTATAGCATATTGAATCTCCTTACATAAATGTTCAGCCTCTCTTTTAAACTGGTCAACATCTTTCATGGTTATAGGAGTGTATTTCTTTTCTCCTGTAGCCTCATCCTTTTCTAACAGGTCTTCCTCTGAATTGATTTTCAGACGAAAAACGTAACGATTATCGGTATTGGGTAGGTCTTCTAAATCCATATTGTTTTATGTTGTTTAAAATGTAGTTATTTTAAAAAAAACAGCGTGGGAGTCCCTGTAAGCACCGGTATTCCGGCACCTGCAAGAGCCTCAACAAGGTACAAACAAGTTCTGCCCACGCCGTAGAGGAGTGGACGCCTTGCTGTCACCGTCTTCTTGTTGATTTTTCTGAATTTGCAGGTTCTGAATACCGTAGAAGTGCCAGATAATCAGCGTCTATCTTATTATGATTATTATCTATTTACTATCTGTTTCTTACTTCAAAATTTTTAAAAAGGAGCTGTGTTATAAGTCATAATTCACCCAGTAATGCGTTCTGCGGATAGCAGGCAAGTATTATAGACTTTTGACACATCCCTTCAATTAAACAAATGTCTCGGCTGGTAATAAACCTTCCTTGACGATAACTAACTCAACCGCCGATTAGCGGTACTTATGAAAAACCTCGTTGACTTCCTACATTTTAAAAAGTCAGCTTGATCAGTTTACCGATGGTAGTATCCGTAAAAGTTCGCCAGATCTTCAATTCCACAGGCTTGTAGTCATCAAAGAGCTGCTTTACGAACTGCACCTCAAGTACCAGTCGGAGATCGTTTTTATCTTCTTCGGTCGTTCCCTCCTTGCGGTAGCCGAGTCGTGCTATTCTGATAAAGAAGAGATCGCGCACTCCCTTGCCCTTAATATAAGGCATAAAGTAGAAAAGCTTGTTGAGAGCCACAGATGCAGGAAACTTCTTGCCTGTATAGTAGATGGTGGCAGAGCCGTCTAGAAACATCTTCTCGTTGTCTTTCTTTACCAGCGAGATGAGTACATTCTTTGTTTCATCCACCATAGGCTCCAGCTGCAGCTTTTCACCATATTTCTCCCAATTAACATCTTCGTGCACCATACAGTTGTCAGCAATACTATTGAGTGCATACTGATCGAAGAGATCTAGGAAGTTGAGCTCTTGGTACTTATTTTTAATAGTTGAGGTCTGCGTATGATGATCCTTTACAACAATTAATTGCGACTGCTTATGCACAATCTCTCTGACAGCTTCAGAACAATCCTGTGTAACCTCAGGCATAATATTCTGAATATCATTGAAGAGCCGGATAAGTGAGCGACCTACTGCCCACGCTAAATTAACGGGAACCGCATTACCTATTTGCTTGTATTTATCGCTCATACTTCCCTGGAAATTCCAGCTATCCGGAAATGTCTGAATACGTGCATATTCCCGAACACTTAATGGACGTGTTTCTATAGGATGACAACGCTCAGTCTGTTTTTGACAAGGAGAGCATGTAAGTGTCAACGACGGTTCATCAAGTGACAATCTTCTTGCCATACCGGTTTTTCCACCACCGAGCAACCAACTACCTCCCATATAGTCCTTGGCAATCTCTTCTGGCAGATTTCTCCAATCGCCACCTTGGGGAACCATTGCCAAAACTCGTTTTTTCTTCTCTGGATACAGTGCACCCTCAGAAACAGGAACATCACTATCAAAGATTACGCTCTGGTAGAGAGCATCACGAAGAGTTAATACTTCATGATAAGGTGTAGGCCAATGAAACTCTACACGTTTAGCAATATCGTTGCGAATTGCAATGAGAATCAACCTCTCTCGTTTCTGCGGTACTTGATACATGATTGCACGCAACACACGAGGTTCAACAAGCGTGTATCCCAATTCAGCTATTGCATTTTTAATTGTCTCAAATGTTCGTCCATTTTCATGTGAGATTAACCCCTTAACATTTTCTCCCATAAAAACTTTCGGCTGAATTTCTTTTACTGCTCGGGCTAGTTCAAAAAACAGAGTTCCTCGGGTATCGTTGAATCCAGCCCCCTTTCCCGCATACGAAAACGCCTGACAAGGGAAACCACCAGACAGAAAATCTACTTTACCTCTTAAAGGTGTAAAATCTATGTGGCGCACGTCACCCTCTATCACATTCCATTCTGGTCTGTTTGTTTTTAGCGTCTTGCACGCAGCTGTATCAAACTCGTTCAACAGCACGTGATGAAAACCAGCCAGCGACATACCTAAAGCCAAACCACCACCTCCAGCAAAAAGTTCTACTGAATTGAATTGTCGTACAGGAACAACCCCAGATTCGTTTTCCCAATTACTCTTAAGCATAGAATCTATCTCCGGGATAACCTTAAGGTCTTCCATCTCAAACCCCGAGATTCCATTCTGAACCCGAAGTGGATAAACCCCATTTCTACCCCAAGTTTGAACCGTACGATTGGAGGTTCCAATAAGTGCTGCTAAATTATTTTCCGATATAAATGTCATAGTTACAACCCACCTTTCTCTCTGATTTCCTCTGCAATTTCTTCCACTTTGGCTAGGATAAGTGAACTTCCATTTATGCCATCTTCATCTACTACCTCACCAAAAGCCTTGGCCAAACGATGATAAAAGTTTTCATCACCAGTAAGATGCATCCAAAAATCTGCACCGCACAATACAGGATAATGCGTATCTATCGCCTTATAGAAAGCTGATAAGTTTTCTTTTTCACCATATAATACCCCTACTACAAGATCATCAAACTGCAACCCCATTCTGTCCAGTCTTGACTTGTTCAAAAGATATTTAAAATGACTTAAAATTGTGGTAATGTCATCCTTATTGATTGTTTTTGGACCCGCCTTGCATTGACAGTATTTACGGCGACCATCAATTGCGTCAACGAATTCAATATCTATACCATCAATGCCAGATGCTCCACCAACTACCTCCTGGAGTTGAGCAATAAACACCTGAACATTCTGACCGAAACTAGTACTAAGACTTGTGCCAAGGATACGTGGATAGACTAGAGCTTTGGCCAAACTAATGGGTTGCGTATCTCCACATAAGAAAGCTGCAAGATAATTGATAAGAAACGGATTAATATCAAAACTGCTCAGATGAAGCTTATTCAGATTCTTCAAATGATTGGGTATAATAATAGAGCGGAAATATTGCTTTCCACTTTCTATAATAGCTTGTTTCTGCTGTTCTGTCATCACCGTATTTTTTATTAAATATTTATGTTTTCCTGCGCACCATGCACAGAATTCGCCCCCAAAGTTACAAAATAATTGCGAAAAATCGGGCATAATTATATAGATTAACAAAAAAAAATGAGAAATACGTTCAAAAACACGAAAAGCAAGGAGGCTCTCGTGCGTAGTATCCCATGAGAATGCTGGGAAATCTCAATGAGTTCCAATATTCGGAGAAGGTTCCAGGAAGTAATGGCTTGGTTGCACGTCAAGAAAGAGCCCCAGCCTTCAGTAAGGAAATCCTGGATAAAGCATCGGCTTCTGTGGCAAAAGTAAGCACATTCTATAAGAGAAAACTGACTATTTTTCTGTTCAAAGTGATTTTTCTCATCATAAATGTAGTTTATTAGGAATATTTGCTTAACTTTGCCACCAAAATATAAAATAGTAAATGAGAAATATGAAAAAAGTATTATTAATGTTATTGGTAGTTATCGTCTGCATAAACTGTTATGCGGCCGACAACGTTGTGCAGCAGCGTAGAAATGTAAGAAAGGCACCAGTTAAGACGGCAAGTGTCGTCAATGAAAATTGTATGTCTTTCATGGGGATATCCTTCAATATGTCTTTGACAAATTTTGCGAAGGCATTGAAGGCAAAGAACTTCAATGTCGTTGATAACACTTTAATTTTCGAAGACTACAATATTACAGGTCCAGCTTTTGGAGTTGAGAACTGTAAGGTGTATATATATAACTCTGATGATGGAATAAATGAAATATATATAGAAAAAGAGTTTGCTTCAGAAAAGGCCTGGAAGGAAGCAAGGGGAAATATTGAAACCTATCTCAATAAAGCTTATCCAAACTTTCAAGCAACTAACTACTATCTAGTTGACGAAAAGGGAACGTGCATAAAATATCATTGCAGGAAAATAGGAAACAAAAATAATGTACATTATGGAAATATTTATATCACAGCAGAAGTACATAATGAAAATCGGTTTAGTATAAAGGCAGCAATATACGATAACAAAAAGTATCATGAGTATTTTAATCGTATTCATAGTAATTTTGATTTTACAAAATATGACATATCGGAATTTGCGCCTTCTTCGTTTGATCAATGCATTCTCGATATTCATGATGACTTCTTGAAATTTACTGTTAGTATAAACAATCATACTAGTACGTTTTTTGCATTTGAGGATGATTACTCTTATTTTACTAACTGGTTTTTTTACAAGGAAACTAGCACAGCAGAAAAAAAAGAACTTATAAAAAGATATTTAACTTCTTTCGACATAGATGACAGTAACATCTACGAATGTACAAAACAAAGGTTTAAGCAGTTGGCAAAATACTATGACCAGGAACAGATACGCAAACAGAAAGAAGACAGGATTATGAAGGAAGCCTTATTGGTTAAGTCACCAGGAGAGTATATCTTCCGTGCGATCGAGGGATTGGACAATATCATAAAGTACAAGAAGGACGGCAGCTATGACAGACGTTACCAAATGTTCCGAAAAGCGTGGAACAGAGGCGTTGGTGGCAGCAGTAGCAGCGGCACCAACTGGGATGGTCTGAACGATGCCCAGAAGTCCGTGATTCATCAGAACGATAATGCAAGATAGCAAAAACACGTCTGAAGGTGTACAGAGGGCACCTTCAGACGTGTTTTTGTATCTAGAGAGCTGCTCAATAGCAGCTTTCATGCCCTATAAGAACACGATAAATAATGGTTCGGGGGTATTTTTATAGCTTTTTCAAACGTTTAAAACATTAATAATTATATTCTACCCAATAGACGCATATCTTGCAAATTTTCAGTCTTTTATAAAATATGATTGTATTATCTTTGTTATGAAAGATTGCATTATCTGAACGAAAAGGGGGAAGAGTGAGAAATCGGTTTTTCGCAAAATTATTAGTAGAAATTGACTCTCGGAGCACTAAAATATGCCTCCGATGGGCACTTTTCACCCCCTCAGAAGGGTAAAAATAGAGGAGTGAAAGGCTGGTTGGAGGGGCAAGAATGGTTATTTTTCAGAATTATATTGACGTATTTACAAGAAAAACAGTACATAAACAAGATAATAAGAGAAGAAATCCACAACCAAAAGGAGTTTTCAAAAATACAAAAGAGACATATTTTCTGATGCATAAGAGGTGCATATCTCTTTAATTATCAATATCTTAAAACTCAATTATAATTTCAAGCAACTCATAATCGAGAATCAATATCGGGTCAAATCGGGTCAAGGTCAAATCGGGTCATTTTGAAAATGAAATGTCATTTTCAGCCATAGTATAATATAAATTAATTTATATTATACTATATATGACTTTGCGCCCCGAAAATGAAAATGACCCGATTTGACCTTGACCCGTTTTGACACTTTCATGGCGTATGAATGCGTCTGACCTTTCAAGGGGTGTAGAAGTGCTACTGCAAGCAATGTGCAAAAATAGCATTTACTTACATCATTAATTATCAAGTACTTATACCATTTTTACCATCTTATTCCGACAAAAACTTGCTTTCGCCTTTGAAATTTTGTATCTTTGCACCGACAATCGAAGGAACAGCCTATTGTGCCAAAAACCGGTCATCTATGAAGACCGGGGCTGGTCTTAAATGATGGCAGGCGCCGGCCATCTATTAAGACCCAGAATCGGGGCAGAACGAGGGGCTTCCGGGTAGTTGTGATTCAGTGAACTCTTAAACACAGAACAGAGTATGATTAACTACAGCATCGTAATGCGCAGCGTGAACGCAAACCTCCTTGAGATCAACCAGGCAAAGTCACGTATCAACCAGGCTAAGAAGGACGGCAAGGAGCCGGAGAAGAAGGACACCGACCTGGTGAAGACCGAGAAGCAGAATGCGTTCGCCATCTCGCAGTACACCGATGTGATGACCATCGAGAAGTTTGCCAAGCACATCACTTCTCACGGCAGTGTGTATTCCAGAGCCGACATCAGCGCCATCCTCTACATGGCAGTGGACTGCATGAGAGAGATGCTGCTTGAGGGCAAGAAGATCCGACTGGGCGACCTGGGTGACTTCTCTCTCCTGCTCAGCTCCAAGGGTGCAGAGACTGCCGACAAGTTTACGGCGCAGAACATCACCAACGTGAAGGTTCAGTGGGACCCAGGCCAGCAGTTCAAGAACCTGCTCGAAGACGCAGAATTCAACCTCGTAGCTAGCCGCAGCGCTCAGGCAGCCGTGATCAAGGCGATCAAGGAGGGCAAGACCAACGTGGACCTCAACGTCCCTATCAATCCTGACGGCGATGGCGATGGTGATGGTGCCGGCGATGGAACCACTGGCGGCGGCAGCGGAACCACCGGAGCTGGCGGCAGCGGAACTACAGGTGACCAGGGTACCAGCGGCGGCAATACCGGCGGTGAAGACGGCAGCGGCGACAATGTAAATTTTTAAATCTTGCTTGATGCGGATTGCAAATCCGCAAAGCTAAAAGAGGTTAGGACGTTTTTTAACGGCGGATTACAAATCCGCCGGAACGCCTAACGGATGCAAATCCGCCGGAACGCCTAACGAAATTAAACATTAAAAACTAAACATTAAAACAATGAAGAAGGATACTTGGAAAATGGTGATTCAGATTGCGATTAGCATTCTCACCGCAATAGCCACTTCGCTCGGTGTTTCGAGCTGCGTGTAGGGTTTTTCAAAAGAAAAGTTAGTTCATGATCATTTTAAATTAGTTCATTATCAGATTAAATTAGTTCATTATCAGATTAAATTAGTTCATAACCAGACCGCTCCCTCCTGAGACAGGAGGGGCGGTTTCTCACTTTTCCGAGAGTGTCATTTCGGGTCAAGGTCATTTCGGGTCATTTTCATCGTAGAGTACTGCTCTTTATATATATAATAAGGTGTACGCACACAATTAGGCTACATGAACCTTTACGAAAAGTTAAAAGATTGTCTTTTTTCTGCTTTTTGTGCATTTTTTCTTTCTTTTTGTTGGTTATTTCAAGAAAAAGCTATATCTTTGCAAGCGCAAACAAGAAAAAAGAAATTTCAAACACAATAAAAGATAAAGATTATGAAAGCATCTGAAGTAATCGCGAATCTCCAAAGAAGATTCCCAAACGAGCCGGAGTACATCCAGGCTGTTAGTCAGGTTCTCGGTACTATCGAGGAAGAGTACAACAAGCACCCTGAGTTCGAGAAGGCAAACCTCATCGAGCGCCTCTGCATCCCAGACCGCATCATCCAGTTCCGTGTATCTTGGGTAGATGACAAGGGTAACGTTCAGACTAACATGGGTTACCGCGTTCAGCACAACAACGTAATCGGCCCTTACAAGGGAGGTCTTCGCTTCCACAAGTCTGTAAACTTGGGTATCCTGAAGTTCCTTGCTTTCGAGCAGACTTTCAAGAACTCTCTTACTACTCTCCCTATGGGTGGTGCAAAGGGTGGTTCTGACTTCTCTCCACGTGGCAAGAGCAACAACGAGGTAATGCGTTTCTGCCAGGCTTTCATGACTGAGCTTTACCGTCACATGGGTCCAGACGAGGATGTTCCTGCTGGCGATATCGGTGTAGGCGGCCGTGAGGTAGGTTACCTCTTCGGTATGTACAAGAAGTTGACTCACCAGTTCCAGGGTGTCTTGACCGGTAAGGGTCAGGAGTTCGGTGGTTCTCTCATCCGTCCTGAGGCTACTGGTTACGGTAACGTTTACTTCCTCTGCAATATGCTCGCTACCAAGGGCATCGACATCAAGGGCAAGACTGTATTGGTTTCTGGTTCAGGTAACGTTGCCCAGTACACTATGGAGAAGTTGCTCCAGTTGGGTGCTAAGCCTGTTACATGTTCAGACTCTGATGGTTACATCTACGATCCAGACGGTATCGACCGCGAGAAGCTCGACTACATCATGGAGCTCAAGAACGTAGAGCGTGGCCGTATCAAGGAATATGCTGAGAAATATGGTGTAAAATATGTTGCGGGTGCTAAGCCTTGGTTTGAGAAGGCTGACATCGCACTGCCATCTGCTACTCAGAACGAGATCAACGAGGAGGCTGCCAAGGCTCTCATCGCAAACGGTGTATTCGCTGTAAGCGAGGGTGCTAACATGCCTACTACTCCAGAGGCCATCAAGGTGTTCCAGGATGCCAAGATCCTCTACGCTCCAGGTAAGGCTGCCAACGCTGGTGGTGTGGCTGTTTCTGGTCTTGAGATGAGCCAGAACTCTGAGCGCCTGAAGTGGTCACGCGAGGAGGTTGACGCAAAGCTCCACGACATCATGAACGATATCCACGCTAACTGCGTGAAGTACGGTACTGAGAACGATGGTTACGTAAACTACGTAAAGGGTGCTAACGTAGCCGGATTCCTGAAGGTAGCTAAGGCTATGATGGCTCAGGGTATCGTATAAAAAAGATAAAAATCGTAAAAAGATAAAAGGATTTAATCATTTATTAGTTATTAATAGAAGCGGCGGGCTCGTGAGAGTCCGCCGTTTTGCTATTGTCCTGAATCCAAATTCGGAAACGGGTGCCGAAAAAAATGAATGTATTCTAAATGAATCAGACCGGAGTATCTTCCGGATTCTCCTTGAAGAGATCTTCTGCCTGTGGAAGTTCATCTTCATCAAACCACTGTGCGAGCTTGTCGTGAGCCTTCTGCTTCGCATCCTCAGAAACATCTCCCCATACCTTATGAAGCACGAAGATGAGCACTGCCAGGTCGTCGCTCAGTCCCGCTATCGGAATGGCATCGGGAATCACATCGAGCGGACTGATGAGGTAGCCCAGGGCGCCGATAATCATCGCCTTGTCCTTGAGCGCCACCTTGTCACTCTCCAGCGTATAATAGAGAATGAGAGCTGCATAAACCATCTTGGCACCTGCACGCTTTGCCACGTGCGAAATCTTCTCGACAAATGCACTCTGAGTGAATTTGTCCTTATAAGCCATAAAATCAGGTAAATTCATATCTTCAATGCTTTAAAGTTATTATCTTTTTTCGTAGAAGAGTACTGCCTTGATAAAGGTCTCCATCTTCGTTTCCTTGTGCTTGTTCACACGGTAGAGGATCACCATCTGGAGCAATGCCTTGCAGAAGCAGGCGAGCAGCAGACCGATGATGATGGCGATGATGGTGGTCATTGCCTTGCCGTTCTCATAGATAGGCGACTTATCTGGGAAGCAGGAAAGGATCAATACGGGGATGACAGTGATGAAACCGCCCACCGTGAGCTGCGTGCGCTTGGAACCGCCCATGTCGAGGATGGCCTGCTTATCGAAGAGATAGTCATCCAGTTCCATGCGGGTAAGTCCATAGTTCTCCAACTTAGGGAAGTCGGGCTCATCGCCATACTTCTGCATCTTGTTGGTTACCTTGTGCTCAAAATCGTCTAATATCTGCTTTTCCGGTTCTCTAAGATTCATAATTGCTGGTTATTTTTAAATGGTTTGAAACACCGCACCATACATTGCATAGACCGGTATATATGTCTCCATACCTTATTATATATATATGATGCAGAAAGAACTAAAAGAAAGAAAGCAGTGCTCCTATAAGCCGAGTTCTGTACCCATACCGTCAGAAACGATACGGGCGCCTGTCATTTATCTAGTCCCAGAGTCACCCCTGGGCTCAAGCACTCTACCCTCCGCAGCAGCCCGAAGGCAATCGGACGAGCCGCCCTCAATCTGCGGTTTACATGAGCTTACAGCTCCCAGATGGCACAGCCTGGCGATCACCCGCCAGCTGGTGGTCTCTTACACCACCTTCTCACCCTTACCCGACACTAAACCACGATGCCCTGCCGGAGCCTGACTTCGCTACGGAATAAGTTTCGGGCGGTAATTTTCTTCTACCGACACCTACTGTCACCAATAGCTTCTATTTTCGGAAGTGGGATGCCCTACGCTGCCCGGACTTTCCTCTCGCACCCCCCAGTAGAGAATGCCAGCGACAAGCCGGAGCACTGCTTTCGAAATGCAAAGATAGCAAAAAAGTTCGACTTAACCGCCAATTTCTCTGAGTTTTTAAACTCTTTTCGCTTTTTGGGGATAATTTTACTGCTTTCTCATCCCGAAAGACTGACATTCCAGTCATCTTTTTCTCTTGTTCCGTTCACATTCGTTTGCATATCAAGAAGTTTTAATTTCATATACAAAACTATCATTTTTCAGAAAAGTAGCAAATAATTGTAAAAATAGGGCTATTCTTGTTTAAGAGCCGTTAAAGTGTTAATTTTAAATGTTAAAACGGAATAAAAAATGGCTCAAAGTTATACGTATATCAAAAAATGACTCTATATTTGCAACCGAAAAGCTGAGGCAAGAAGCTGACAGATTTGGCAGACCCGAGGGTTTTGGCATAGAATTGGCAGAAGGCTAGGCGTAACAATAAAAAAGGGAAATAATAATAAAAAGGATATTAAACATGAAAAAGGTAACTAATTATGTAATGGCAGTGCTATGCGTAGGTTCGCTAGCATTTTCAACAGGTGCTTTCATGAAGGTGAACGCTTCACCAGCTGTAACAGCAGAGGCACCAGGTCAACCAGTTGATCTCACTTACGCAGCAGAGAAGGCTCTGCCAGCCGTGGTACATATCAAATACGTACAGAACTCGAAAGTGAAGACCGTAGATGTTCAGAGCGACCCATTCGGAGGCTTCTTCGACCCATTCGGATTCTTCGGCAATCCTGAAGGTCAGGGCGGCACACGCAAGCAGCAGGTGCAGACTCCTAAGAGAGAGGCTACGGGTTCGGGCGTGATCATCAGCTCAGACGGATACATCGTAACCAACAACCACGTGGTGGAAGGCGCAGACGAGCTGACCGTGACCCTGAACGACAACCGCGAATACTCTGCACGCATCATCGGTACCGACAAGACCACCGACCTCGCCCTCATCAAGGTGGATGGCAAGAACCTGCCTACCCTGCCTATCGCCAACAGCGACAATGTGAAGGTGGGTGAATGGGTCATCGCAGTGGGCAATCCATTCGGACTCAACAATACCGTTACCGCAGGTATCATCTCTGCCAAGGCTCGTTCGCTCGGTGCCAACGGCGTGGAGAGTTTCATCCAGACCGATGCTGCCATCAACGCAGGTAACTCAGGCGGCGCACTCGTCAACACCCAGGGCGAGCTGGTGGGCATCAACGCCATGCTCTACTCTCAGACCGGTTCCTACTCAGGCTACGGCTTCGCCATTCCTACCTCTATCATGAACAAGGTGGTGGATGACCTGAAGAAGTACGGAAGCGTACAGCGCGTGATGCTGAGCATCCAGGGTAGCGACGTGCTCAACTACATCAACGCCCAGAAGGAAAACGGCAAGGACGTGAACCTGGGAACCAACGAGGGTGTCTATATCGCCAAGGTAGATGAAGACGGCAACGGTGCAGCTGCCGGACTGAAGGAAGGCGACGTGATTACCAAGGTGGATGGCAAGAAGGTGACCAAGATGGCAGAGCTGCAGGAGTCGCTCAACGGCAAGCGCCCTGGCGACAAGATGAGCATCACCTACCTGCGCAACAAGAAGGCAAGCACCAAGACCATCACGCTGAAGAATGCCCAGGGCAACACCTCAGTAATTAAGAGTGCTGACCTCGACGTGCTCGGCGGAACCTTCCGTCCTGTTACAGAGAGCCAGAAGAACCAGCTCAGCATCAAGTATGGTGTAGAGGTGATGAAGGTGAACAGCGGTGCCCTGAAGGATGCCGGCATTTCACGCGGATTCATCATCCAGCGTATCAACGACAGCAACATCACATCGCTCGACGACCTGCAGAAGGCTGTGAAGAGTGCTTCTACCAGCAAGGATCCTGTGCTCTACATCCAGGGTGTATGGCCTACAGGCAAGAAGGCTTACTTCGCTGTTCCACTGCAGAAGGACTAATCGGCTGAGGGGCGTCTATCACCGGATGAACCGGCTGAAGTTCCTAAGAAAAGAGAACTTAATCCCCTCTGAAAAGAGAACTCAGCCCCTCTGAAAAGATAAAAAATGACAAAATAGCAGGTATTTTGAAAAATATCTGCTATTTTTTTTGTTTTTCCAAACAAAAAGTGTACTTTTGCATCTACAAAATTAAATTGCTACCATGAGACAACTGAAAATTTCAAAGTCTATAACGAATCGCGAAAGCGCATCGTTGGACAAATATCTCCAAGAAATTGGACACGAGGAGCTCCTGACAACCGACCAGGAAGTGGAACTCGCACAGCGCATAAGAAAAGGGGACAAGAGAGCCCTGGAGAGATTGACCAAAGCCAACCTGAGATTCGTGGTATCTGTTGCCAAGCAATATCAGAATCAGGGACTCAGCTTACCTGACCTTATCAACGAAGGAAACGTTGGGCTTATCAAAGCTGCAGAAAAATTTGATGAAACACGCGGCTTCAAGTTCATCTCGTATGCCGTTTGGTGGATCAGACAGAGCATTCTGCAGGCTATAGCTGAGCAGAGCAGACTGGTACGCCTCCCCCTCAACCAGGTGGGTAGCGTCAACAAGATAACAAGGGAACTCAACAAGTTCGAGCAGGAACACGAGCGCAAGCCGAGCGTGGATGAGATTGCCGAGCGTGTGGATTTGCCCGAAGACAAGATTGCAGACGCCATGAAGGCGAACTCACGCCACGTGAGCATGGATGCACCTATCGCCGACGGCGAGGACAGCAGCATGATCGACTTCCTGGCTGGCGACTCATCCAATACCGACAGGGAACTCGCCATAGAATCGCTCAAGGCGGAGGTTAGCCGCATACTGAAGCTGCTCACCGACAAGGAGCAGAAGGTGCTGAGAGCATTCTTCGGAATAGACGGCTCGCCGGAAATGACCCTGGATGAGATAGGTGAAAAGTACAACCTGACGAGGGAGCGTGTAAGGCAGATCAAGGAGAAAGCCCTGCGCCGACTCAGACACAACACGAAGAATAAACTGCTGAAATCCTATCTGGGACAGTAAGCGCAAAACATAAGTATAGAAAAGAATAAATGAAAGTTTTAAAAATCGCATTAGCACTGGCTATCGCAGCCATCTCTTCATTCACGGCTCACGCCAAGAATGATCCGACAACTGCATATATGTTCGGTTTCGCATCGTCGTTCAGCGACTCTACGGTGTATATGACCAGCGTGCAGAGAGTTGATTCAGTATATCTGACTCACAAGAAGCTCTTCCTGGACAACAGAGAGAACTACTCCCTGCAGCTGAAGGAATACCTGGAGTCGATCGGTGCACCCAAGAGAACCTGCATCGTGATCTTCGACCGCAACTTCAAGAAGGCGGAGAAGAAATGGACCAAGCTGCACGACCGTTACACCAAGCAGGCGAAGGCAAAGCGCCTGAAGAACGGCGAGAAGCCGAAGGACCTCCCTACTCCATGGCAGATGAAGAACATCGACGAGAGCAAGTTCATGTTCAAGGCGGTAGAGCCAAGCGACATGGAGGAGCCAAAGACCAAGGCTGAAAGAAAGGCAGAAAAGAAGGAGGCAAAGGCTCAGCTGAAGCAGAAGAAAGCAGAAGTGAAGAGCCAGCTGAAGCAGAGAAAAGCAGAAGTGAAGCAGAAAAAGGCAGAACTGAAGCAGAAAAAGGCGGAAGCCAAGAAAAAAGCTGAAGCATAAAGAAAAGAAGTTTTTAAAAAATATTTAGTAGTTAATACCTATAATTTTTTAGGGCGTCAGCGGTACTAGATTACCGCTGAATGTTAGTAGTTTAGTTCAGCCCCTAGGAAGTTGTGAAATCTCCAAAAGGGCAAAAGCCCCCGGAAGTTGTGAAACCTCCGGGGGCTTTTTTTATAGGAATAAACCTGATGTCTTTATTTCATTTTATCCTTAAACCAGTTGGTAATCTGGCGCAGGAGATGATTGCGGGTGTTACCTCCCGAAATGCCGTGGTTGCGGTTGGTGTACCAAAGCTCCTTGAAATCCTTGTCTGCCTGAACCAATGCCTCTGAATACTCGAAGGTGTTCTGTGGATGAACATTGTCATCTGCCAGTCCATGACAGATAAGCAAGGCACCATGCTGCTTGTCGGCACGCTCGATTGGGTTTACCTTGTAACCCTCCTCGTTCTCCTGAGGAGTACGCATGTAACGCTCGGTATAGACCGTATCATAGAAGCGGTAGCAGGTAGGAGGCGCAACAGCCACACCAGCCTTGAACACAGGGCGGCCTTCGCTCATACTCATCAGGGTATTGAAACCACCATAGCTCCATCCCCAGATACCGATGTTGTCCTTATCCACGTATGGCAGACTGCCCATATAGAGAGCTGTCTCCACCTGATCCTTTGACTCCAGGTCGCCGAGGCGCAGATAGGTACACTTCTCGAACTCAGCACCACGGGCACCGGTTCCACGGCCATCTACACAAGCCACGATGAATCCCTCCTGAGCCAGATAGTAATCGAAGGCTCCACCGGAGCCCATGCTTCCCGTGCTCCAGGAATTGAGCACCTGCTGGCTGCCCGGACCGGAATACTGGAAGAGGATGACCGGATACTTCTTGCTGGCGTCGAAATCTACCGGCTTCACCATCCATCCGTCGAGCTTCACGCCCTCTGATGTAGTGAAGGTGAAGGTTTCGCGCTTGCCCCAGTTATACTGCTTGGTCTTCTCCAGCAGCTTCTTGTTGTCCTCCAGGGTCTTGATCACCTTACCCTTGTTGTTGCGTACGGTGTAAACGTATGGATGGCTGTAGCTGCTCCAGTTATTCACGAAATAGCGGTAATCGCCTGAGAAGTAAGCCGAGTTGGAACCCTCCTCAGAAGTGAGTCGCTCCACCTTGCCGTTCTTGTGAGCCACATAAACCTGGCGGTCGTGTGCATTGAGCATGGCTGCCTGGAAATAGATGTCGCCGGTCTTCTCATCCATGCCGTAGATGGCGGTAACATCGTAGTTACCCTTCTCTACCTGGCGGATCAGCTTGCCTTTCATATCATAGAGATAAAGGTGCATGTAGCCGTCGCGGTCGCTAGGGAGCAGGATGTTCTTCTTGCCCACGATGCTGTTCTCCATCACCTCTTCCTTGATGAACTTAGGCACGCTTTCCTGGATGATCTGCTTGCTCTTGCCGGTGAATGGATTCACGGAATAGAGGCGCATATCGTCCTGGTGGCGGTTCATCGTATAGACGATGAGACTGTTGGCGTCTGGAGTGGTCTTGATGCGAGGATAGTAGCCGTCTGCATCTACCGGAACATCCAGTGCGAGGGTCTTGCCCGTCTTCATATCGTAGCTCCAGAGGCTCACCTTGGAGTTGTCCTGTCCTGCCTTAGGATACTTGTAGGAATACTCTCCCGGATAATCGTGAAACTCGCTGCGGGTAGGCTTGGCGCCCTCGAAGAGCTGGAGCGAATAGGTCTTCACGTGGCTTTCGTCGAAACGGATCCAGCCGAGTGAGGTTCCGTCAGCATTCCAGGCGAAGGCACGGTTGAAGGCAAACTCCTCCTCATATACCCAGTCGGGAATACCATTGATCACTTCATTGAACTTTCCGTCCTTGGTAACCTGCACTTCCTTCTCGCCATCGGTTACGAAGATGTTGTTGTCCTTGACGAAGGCGATGTGGCGTGAATCCGGCGACCAGGTAGCCACCTGCTGGTTCTCGCCCTCAGAAAGCTTCTTGATGGTCTTGCGGGCAATATCATAGATGAAGTACTCAGCCTTGAACGAACGGCGATACACCGCCTTGCTCTTGGTGAAGACGAGCATCTTCTTGCCGTCCGGACTCATCACGTAGCCCTCTACCGACTTCATCGGAGCCTTGGCAGCCTCTACGTCGAAGAGCACAGCCACCTGCTTGCCAGTCTTGAAAGAATAACTTACTACCTGCTTGCCATCAGAACTGATGGAAGCATAGAGATCGGTACCCTCAATAGGGTTGATTCCTGTAACGTATGAGGCAGAGAATGCACCTGAAGTAATCGACTTCAAATCGAGCTTCTCAGCTGCCTGCATTACTGATGCCATCATCATCGTTGCAACAAAAATTGAAAATCTTTTCATGTATTGTATTGAATGCTTTTGTTTTTCCTGCTTCATCCAGCAGCAGACTAATCCTTATCCGATTAGTCCTTATCCTGCTGATTAGTCCTTATGCAGCGCTTCGATAGGCGAATAGTCCTCGTCTTCCAGCAGTTCCTTGACTGTGATTTTCGGATTGCGCTTCACATAAGCCTGGATGGTCTTCACATACTTGGTGTCCAGGATATCCTTACCCAACGCCTTGTTCACGGTCCACATGATCTTGCCCATGTGCAGGTCGCGGTCCAGCTGCGGACGGGTATCGAAATCCTTCATCGGATAGATGCTCAGCAGATAGAAGGTGAGGCAGTCGGGCACGATATACTCGCGCTGCATGGTAGCACGCTGCTGGGCTGTATAGAATTTCTTGTAGAGCGGATATTCCGGACCCAGATACTTATCCAGCGAAATACCTACCGAATGCTCACCTACCACGATGCTCTGGTCGAGCGCACCGATCTGGGCATAGAAGTATGGCTGCTGAAGCTCAGGCAGCCAGTCGTGCAGACGACCGAACGACTTCTTCAGCTGCTCGTTGATGTCGTCCATGTTCGCATACATGGCCTCAGCATCTGCGATAAGCGACTGGAGGGTGGAATCCTGATAGAACATCAGGAAACGGTTGCTGATATTGGCGTCGGTAATGGTGCCAAGCTGCAGCATCTTCTCTATCAGTGTTCGGGTTTCTATCGGATAGTCGGTATTCATCTGCTGAAGGGCAGAGAAATCACCGGTGGTAAGGTATCTGCTTTGCAGACGGTCGTAGCGCTGCACCGTTAAAGGGACAGCGTCAGCCTCCTCGTTCGGCTTGAACTTGAACTCGCAGGCCGAACAGAGCATAATAAATGCTAATATGACGATATAATCAAATATTCTTTTCACGTAATTTTAAAGTCTTCTGGTTACGACTGCAAAAATACTAAAAAATATTTAAATTACCAAGCAAAATCTCAAAAAAATAATAAAAAACAGCCAATAGCGAGCAAAATGCTAACACTTTTACTCACTATTGGCTATCTGTGCAATATTCTGTCGTTTATTGAGGAGTCAAGGAGTTAGCTCCCTACTATCGAATCGTGCAGGAAACGGAAACCTTCACGGGTTCCTCGATCTGCTTCTTCCACTCTTTCAACCACTGATACCATTCTTTCTCACCCTTGAAACCATAGGTTTCGTTGGCACTGGTATAGGCGAGCTTGTAGCTCAGCTTCTTGCCGGAAGGCTTCACCACCTGGGTGTAGCAGTCCTTGTTGGCTGGTTCCTGGCTCACCAGGGCGCTCTGCTGCACGTAGATTCCCAAGCCTACGGTTTCCAACTTGTGCTTGCCGTCATCCTTGCCTGTAGGCCAGTCGCTGCCGTAGCAGCCACGCAGACCCTTGCCGTCGGCAAACTCGCTGGAACCCTTCACATTGATGAGTCCGGTAGCAAACTGATAATCAGAAGCATCCTTATTGAAGAACACATCTACATCGAAATCACGATGACCGGCATAGATAGTGTAGCGGATGGTGGCATTCAGCGGTTTCAGCCCCGGAGCCGGAACCCAGCCGTTATCCACCACCTCGACGATGGCACGGAGCGGACCTTCGGAGATGACGCGCTGCTCCTGATACTTCACATCGGTGAGATGCAGCTGATCCTTGCCGTCCCAGCCACGCAAGGCTCCCAGTCCGTAGGTGTTTCCCACCCAAAGGCAGTCGTCGCCAGAACCAGCCTGTAGCTGTTCTTCGGATGGATAGAACTGTGTGTCGTAGATTACCAGTCCCTTGTTGATCTTACCGTATAGGTCGATGGTCTGTCGCTGGTCGAAATAGATGCGCATGGCAACCAGTTCGCTTTCGAAGCAGACACCGTGGGAATGAACATAGTGATAGACATCCTTGGTCTTCTTGTCGAAGGAGATGCTTCGCAGATAGATGTCCTGCTTGTTCTTGGCAAGCTTCTTGTTCTTGCTAGGCAGACAGAGTTCGGCGAAGGTACGGGCAGGATACTGCGCCTGTTCGCCCTCAGTAAAGAGCTGCACCTGGCAGTTCTTGGTTTCCTTCTTGCCGAGATCGAGCAGGAAGCAGAGTTCATCATTGGTACAGTCGCGGTTGGTGTCGTCGAGCTGTGAAGGAATCTCCTTTCCATCCACGGTTACCACCGCACGCTGAATCTCCCCGATGCTTCCCAGCTTGCTGAGGTCGATTACCACCGGTTCGTCTGTCTTCACCATCTTTGACGGATTGGTCACCGTCACATTGAAATTCGCCTGTGCCTGTGCAGTCAAAGCCATCAGCGACACGAGTGCCATCATCATTTGTTTCTTCATCATAGATTCTTATTTTTAAGTTTGTTTTATCGTCTTCTTACAGTTTCGAGAAGAGCTTCTTGCCCCTGGCGTAATACTGCCAGAGGATGGAACAATCGAAAACCTGCGGTATCTTTTCCTCCACTCTATTCTCCTGAATCTTCTTGCGGTCTTCATCGAAATCGTGCTTCCATGCCTGGAAAGCCCTGCGTGCCTTGAAGATTGCCTTGAAATCGCCCAGGTTGCGTTTCAGGATCAGCATCTCGAAAGCAGCCAAGTAATCCAGGAACCATCTCACTCTCATAATATGAGATAATTCTTTATCGCTCAGATTTTTATAGAGCATCGTTAGATTATTTCTGAAATTCAGGAAAGTCTTCATCGGATTGCTCTTCGGTAAGGTTCCACCACCCACGTGATAGACTTCACTCTCCGGAATGCAGTAGATCTTCCTGCCCATCAGGCGCAATCGCCAGCAAAGGTCTATTTCCTCGTTATGGGCAAAGAAGCGGCCATCCAGTCCGCCTGCCTCCCAGTAATCCTTGGCACGGATCATCATGCAGGCACCCGTAGCCCAGAGCACCTCCTGCTGGTAATCATACTGTCCGTTGTCGCGCTCCACGGTCTCGAAGATGCGTCCCCGGCAGAACGGATAGCCGAACTTGTCGAGGAAACCGCCGCAGGCTCCCGCATACTCAAACATATCCTTGTCGTATTCCGCCAGGAGCTTAGGCTGGCAGGCTGCCACCTGGGGATGGCTGTCCATGAACTCGATGAGCGGAGTGAGCCAGTGATGAGCCACCTCCACATCGCTGTTCAGGAGAACATAATATTCTGCCTCTATCTGCTCCAGCGCACGGTTGTAGCCCTCGGCAAAGCCGAAGTTCTGTTCCAGCACGATGGTCTTGACGTGGGGAAACTGAGTCTCCAGGAGAAGCATTGACTGGTCTGACGAATTGTTGTCAGCCACCCATATCTCAGCATCCTGCCGTGAATACTCCACGACATTAGGCAGATACTTGGCAAGCATCTTCTGCCCATTCCAGTTTAATATTACGATTGCAACTTTAGCCATATTTTACTGTAAACTCTTTAACTTGTTATTCAGGAGATTGGTAAACTCATAGTTCTTGAGTCCCCATTTCGGTGCGACAAGCAGTTCCTTAGGCGACTGGCTGACGAACCGCTCCAGCACCAGGTCCTTTCTCAAGAGCCGGATGTATTTTACGATGACATCGATGTATTCCTCCACCGTATAGACGTGGAAGGGATGCTCTGCATACTCCTGTGCCAGGCGGGTTCCCTTGATGATCTGCATCTGGTGAATCTTCAGGATGTCGATGGGAAGGGAAGAGATGATGGGCGCCTGACGGAGACTCTCTGCCGCATCCTCACCCGGCAAGCCGATGATGATGTGGGCACCCGTGAGGATTCCCCTGGCGTGGGTTCGCTCCACCGCATCCCGGCAGCAGGCGAAATCATGACCACGGTTGATGCGCTTCAGGGTCTCATCGTTGGCACTCTCAATGCCATACTCCACCAGTACGAAGGTGTGCCGGTTCAACGCCTCGAGATAATCCAGCAATTCATCGCTCACGCAATCAGGACGGGTTCCTATCACGATTCCTACCACATCCTCTACCTGCAGCGCCTCCTCGTACATCTGACGGAGAAGTTCCACTTTGGCGTAGGTATTGGTATAAGCCTGGAAATAAGCCAAATACTTCATATCCGGATACTTCCTGCTGAAGAAGGCCTTGCCCTCCTCCAACTGCTCCGTTATCGACTTTCTGCGGTCGCAATAGCTGGGATTGAACGTACGGTTGTCGCAGTACGTGCATCCTCCGCTCGAGATTCTTCCATCACGGTTAGGACAGGAGAATCCTGCATCTATCGAAATCTTCTGAACCCGGAAGTCAGGAAACCGCTTCCGGATCCAGGAGCCAAAATCATTGTAGTACATTGAACTTTGAACTTTATGATCAGCCTTTACTTTGAGTATCCAATCAATTCTGCCTTCAATGCCGTCTTGTCGTGATTGAAACCACCCAGACGAACCTTGATGAGCTGATTGTCGTATTCCTCCTTGGCGAGAGCTGGCGAAAGTTCCACACGAACATAGTTCTTGGTGAAACCATGCATCGCCTTGCCTCTTGGCGCCTTCTCGAAGAGCACCTCAGCCTCGGTACCGATGTACTGGGCATAGAACTTCTGAGTCTTCTGGTCGCTCAACTCAAGGAGACGCTTGGAGCGCAGTTTCTTCTCCTTCTCATCTACCACGTATGGAATCTTCAAGGCTGCTGTTCCAGGACGCTCGGAGTATGGGAACACGTGGAGCTGCGTAACAGGCAGGCTCTTCAGGAACTCATAGCACTCCTCGAAGCACTCCGGAGTTTCACCACGACAACCCACCATCACATCTACGCCGATAAACGCATCAGGCATCTTCTCCTTGATCAGGTTCACCTTGTGGGCGAAGAGCGCCTTGTCGTAACGGCGGTGCATCAGCTTAAGTACCTCGTCGCTTCCGCTCTGCAGCGGAATATGGAAGTGAGGCATGAAGGCACGGCTCTCGGCACAGTAGGCGATGAGGTCATCATCGCAGAGATCCGGCTCCAGACTGGAGATACGGTAACGCTTGATGCCTTCCACCTGGTCCATCGCCTTCACAAGGTCGAGGAACCGCTCGTGGGTGGTCTGTCCGAAATCGCCGATGTTCACACCGGTAATTACGATTTCCTTGCCGCCCTCAGCTGCCGCCTGCTCGCACTGAGTCACGAGCGATTCGATGCTTGGGTTGCGGGAATTGCCACGGGCGAAAGGAATGGTGCAATAGGTGCAGTAGTAGTTGCAACCATCCTGCACCTTCAGGAAGTAGCGGGTACGGTTACCACGGGAGCATGAAGGCTGGAAGGTCTTGATTTCCTTGGTCTTCACGCTGTGGTGCTGATGAAGCGCAGAATCAGAAGACTCCAGGTTCTCGCCGGTGACAGGAAGTCCGTTTTCTACGGCAAACTTCTTGGCCCATGCATCGCTGAGATACTGAATCAAGTGGGCCTTCTCGTTGGCGCCCAACACAAGGTCAACACCCTCAATCTTGCTCACATTCTCCGACTCCAGCTGCGCGTAGCAACCGGTGACGATGACGAAGGCACCAGGATTCTGTCGCACCATGCGATGGATAGCCTGACGGCACTTATGATCGGCAACTTCAGTCACCGAGCAAGTATTGATGAGACAAATGTCTGCTTTCTCCCCCTTCTGTGCCGTAATGACGCCCATATCTTCGAGCATCTTGCCGAAAGTGGAGGTTTCCGAGAAATTGAGTTTGCAGCCCAGCGTATAGTAGGCTGCCTTTTTGCCTTGGAAGGCACTTGAATCTATCATATATTTATCTTTTTCTTTGGTTTCTTTTAAGCTTTTGCCCTTTACCTTTCCCTTCGGCCGGTGACCGTTGGTTCAGGGCGCATAGTTGATTGCTTTTCATACCCAGGGCGTTCTCCCCAAAAGACCCTAGGTCTATAAAACGAAAAAGCCGCTAGACCGAAGTCCAGCGGTTGTTTCTCTCATTTTTCGTTCGCAAGTAATTCTAAATTACTTAACTGAATCTGTAGCAGCAGCAGCTGTATCAACAGCAACTGAATCAGCAGCTGAATCAACTACAGCTGTGTCAGAATCAACAGTAGCTGCTGTCTGAGCTGTTTTGTTACCACATGATGCGAAAGAGATAGCTGCGATAGCTACGAACATAAAAACTAATTTCTTCATTTTCTTTGCTTTTTAAATCTGTAAAACAATCATTCGTTTATTAAAACTGATGCAAAGGTAAGCATTTTTTTGATACGGCGAACTTTTTTTTGTGTTTTTTTTTAGGGGCATTTTGTAACAAAATCACAATCTACTGATATTCAACCATTTACAAAGTGCTAACGAAAGTTAAAGTTTTTGGTGTGTCCGAAAACAGCCCGATTTTAACACTTTTCGGTGTTTTTTAGCGTAACAAAGGTGCGCGCCAACACCCCGGCTGAGCCGAGCTATATACATATAATAAGGTACGCGCGAGGAAGAAAGCAGAAACTTTTTCTAAGAAATCAAGCCTCAAAACTTGGCAGGCAGCAAACTTTTCTGTAACTTTGCACTCGAAAAAGATTCTTTGATAAACAGAAAAATGATACAGCTAAAAGAAAATCAGGGCATTCCCCGCAGCATTCTCCTGATGATGTCTATCATCGCAGGACTCACAGTAGCCAACTGCTACTACAACCAGCCGCTTCTCGAACTGATCCGCCACGATCTGGACATTACCGAGCAGAGCGCCAACCTCATCACCGTGATTACCCAGATAGGTTATGCGCTGGGACTGTTCTTTCTCATCCCTATGGGAGACATGTTTTCGCGCAAGAAACTCATCCTCGTGAACATGACCATCGCAGCCTTGATGGCAATCGTGATGGATGTGGCACAAAACGTATGGATGCTCTGGGGAGCTTCCCTGCTCATCGGTGCCTGTTCCGTGATTCCCCAGTTCTTCATCCCGATAGCCGGACAGTTCTCCGCACCCGAAAACAAGAGCAGGAACATGGGCTTTGTGCTCTCCGGACTGCTCACGGGTATTCTTGCCTCGCGAGTAATCAGCGGTTACATCGGCGAATGGCTGGGATGGCGGGAGATGTTCTTCATCGCCGCCCTCGTCATGGTGGTCTGCATGGGAATCATGATGCTGATGATGCCTGAGATGAAGCGCAACTATGTGGGTACTTACAGAGGACTGATGACTACCGTGGCAGAGATCTTCATCCTCCACCCTTCCATCCGCATCTACTCCATCCGTGCCGCCTTCGGTTTCGGAAGCATGATGGCGATATGGTCGTGCCTCGCCTTCCATCTTGCCCAGCCTCCTTTCAATGCAGGCAGCGACATGGTAGGAATGCTCGGACTCTGCGGAATCATGGGAGCCGTGGCAGCCAGCAGCGTAGGAAAGCTGGTTCCAAGGTTCGGAATCCACAAGTTCAGCCTCTTCGGAGCAGCCATGCAGATCATTGCCTGGGCAATAGCCCTCCTCTTCGGCGACACCTACGCAGGACTCATCGCAGCCATCATCCTGGTAGATATCGGACTGCAATGTCAGCAGCTCAGCAATCAGAGCGGCTGCCTGCAGGAGATTCCGCAGGCTTCCAACCGTGCCAACACCATCTTCATGACGACCTATTTCATCGGTGGTTCGCTCGGTACGTTCTGTGCCGGATACGTGTGGACCCAAGCCGACTGGCTGGGAGTCTGCATCGTGGGCATTTCCTTCGCCTTCATCTCCCTGATGATTTCACTGAGCAATAAGAAATAAGAAAAACAAAAAGAGATTATATTCCCAGCCAAACAGGAATATAATCTCTTTTTTATTTGATAGAGACTGAAGCCGGCATTTCTGCCGAGACTTCAACTACATCTTCTCCTCTCCATACATTTCTTTCCACCAGCTGCCATCATCCTGCAGCCACTTGGCAAACCATGCGAAGATGGTGTTCTGCCACTTCAACCGCTTCTCGTAATCGATGATGTGATGATCCTGACCATCTACCAGAACCATCGCCGTTGGACGGCCAAGAAGCTTCAAAGCCGTATAGAGCTGAATACTCTCTCCCACAGGCACATTGTTATCGGCTGTTCCATGCACGAAGAGCAATGGAGTATGAATCTTGTCAGCATTGTAGAGCGGACTCTGATCTACGAAGAGATGCTTGTTGGTCCAAGGATACTCGTTCGCCATGGAAACCTCGCTGTAGCTGTATCCCCAATAGCCTTCGCCCCAATAACTGGTATGGTCGCTGATGCCGGCATGAGAAATGGCTGCGGCAAAGAGATCGGTCTTGGTCTGAAGATACTGAGTCATAAAGCCACCGTAGCTGGCGCCGATACAACCTATTTTCTTGCGGTTTACGAAACTATGCTCATCGCAGAAAGCCTGGGTGCTGGAGATAATATCCTCAGCCACTCCCTCGCCGGCTGTATCCACGTGGCGGGCAGAGAACTTCTGACCGAAACCGGTGGCTCCGCTTGGGTTCACGACCAGAACCACATAACCCATCGCTGCATAGACATGATGAGGATAGCGGCTCTGAAACATACGGGTAGTTGGACTGCAACCGCCATAGTAGTTCACCACCATCGGATACTTCTTGGAAGCATCGAAATGAGGTGGCAGATAGTAACGGCAGCAAAGGGTATCGCCACGGGAATTCACGAAGTTCCAAGCCTTGCACTCGCCCAGCTCGATGTCTTTCAGCAGGCGGGCACTGAGATCATCTACGAGCAGCGACTTCTGTGCCTTGGTGCTCATCTTGTAGAGTCGGTCAGCATTGGATGCACTCTGTCCTGAGAATGCCATTTCCGGAGCAGCCGCTGCGATGGAGAAGCTCTTGATGTTCTCCTCCGGAGTCTTGAGCAAAGTAAACTTACCCGACTTAGGGTTCAGTTGGAAGAGATGCATGCAGTCTTTATCCTCGGCTGTAAAGTAAATATTGCCATCCGCCTTACTCCAATCCACGCTCTGCACGTTAGGATTGAAATTCTTGGTCATCGGGCGAACCTTCTTATCCGCCAGGTTCATCAGATAGAGCTGGGTGTCAACCATACTAGGAGTCTGTCCCTCCTCCACATTCTTTCCTATTCCATTGAAAGCCTCAGGCGAACCGGTAACGAGAATGCTCTTGCCATCTGGCGAGAACTGGGCACTGTTCAGGAATTCACCCTTCTCTACCAGCGCCTCAACACTCATATCGTTCAGATCGAGACGATAGAGCGAGTTGAGAGTGGTTGGACGCTTGGTAAGGCGCTCCTCGCTCTTGCCGATGAGCAGATAGCGGGAATCTGCGGAAATATCGCTGAGATAAACATTATGGTAGCCGAAGGTAAGCGGCTGGAGAATGCCTGAAGCCAGATCATACTTAGCCAGATAGCTGCGGGTTCTCCATCCTGGCTGACGGTCATCTGGTTCTTTTACATCGTACACCTGAGGGTCCTTCTTTCTGCCTTCCTCATAGAGCGTATAGATGAGCGATTTCTCATCTGGAGTAAACAGGAACCATCCCTCCGGAATGTTTGCCGCCAACACCTCTCGCTCCATATTCATCGGATTGATGGTAATCAGCTGAACTTCGCCATCAGCCTTTCCTTCGCCGGCAATGGAACTGTCGCTCGCCTTCTCGGTAAAATACAGTTTGTTGGTGCGAGGCATCCATCTTACACTTTCCTCGAAAGAAGCAACTACCTTGTTGGTCTGACAGTTTCTCAATTCATTGACGCTATGGTTCTTGCCCTGACGATCTACCCAAGTCTTGCTCACGATCATGAACTTGCCGTTTGGCGACATCTGAACGCTCGCATAGTTAGGCATGCAGATTACATCGTATATATTAAAGGTACGCTTGGTGCTGGCAGAAGATTCGCCCACGCTCAGCTGCTTGCCGTCTGCCGCAGTAATGCTGATCTTGAAATCCTGATCAGCTTTCTTTTCTGAAGAAGATGATTTTTCTGATGCATTCTTTTCAGAAGCGGAAGCATCGACTGATGAAGCGGTGAGGTACTTGATGACTACAGTATGAGTAGAAGGCATCAGGACAGTCTCCGCCTTATCGCCATTCACTTTCACCTGCTCTCCATCCACAAAGAGGCGATACTGCTTCAATCCCTTCACCTCGATGGTAGCCTGGGTACGGCTGGAGTTCGATATGGTGAACGAAGCCAGGTGAAGAGCATTCTGCCTGCTATCAGCCAGGAGCTGAGAAGCAGCCACCTCCTTACCATTATTCAATAAGGTAAACGAGAGCGGCGAGTCGAGCACACCCTCCATCGAGAATTTCTCACCCTTCACATTCACGCTATCCGCCATCCAAGGGGTAGCTACAGAATAAGGACCTGCATGTTTCAGCTTCTGCACTTCGATGGTCTCGGCAAAGGCAGAAAGCGATGTTCCGAGCGAAGCACAGAGTGCAGCACTAAACGTAAGAGCCCGGAGGCTCATTTTAGTTGATTTCATCATAACTGATTTATATTTTAACTCTGAATTTTCTATTTCGCTGCGAAATTACAAAATAAAGTTGAGATAAACGAATGAATGGCTTACATTTTATGCTTTTTGCAGGGTTTCTGATAAATTTATGTTATTTCAACGTTAAGGACAGCTTTCAGAAAGTTATTGTTGGGTTAAACCCCTCCCAGAGTCATTGCCAGTCCAAAAGAATCTATTATCTTTGCATCGTCAAACAAACAAAAAGGCAAAAAGATAGTCAATAAACAAGGATATTCAAACACGAAGAATATGAATAAGAAAAATATGATTTTGATGAGTACTCTGCTCGTCTGCTCGCTAGAAAGTTTCGCGCAGAGCGATGCTGAGGTCACAGATTCCCTCTGGAAAGATGTGGATCTCAACGCAGTTACCGTGGTTGCATCCAAACCGCTGGTAAAGATGGAGACCGACAAGATGACCTACAACGTACAGCAGGATGCTGACGCCAAGGCTTCTACCGTTCTCGACATGCTGCGCAAGGTGCCGATGGTTACCGTGGATGGACAGGATAACATTACCGTGAACGGTTCATCCAGCTTCAAGGTGTATGTGGATGGAAAACCCAACCCAATGTTCTCTGCCAACCCTTCGCAGATTTTCAAGGCAATGCCGGCTACTATGGTCAAGAACATTGAGGTAATCACCAATCCGGGAGCCAAGTATGATGCTGAAGGTACGGGAGGCGTGCTTAACATCGTACTCAACAAGCAAGCCGTGAACGGCGGCGGAGGCAGCGATCTCAGCAATGGCTATAATGGCAACATCAGTGCTGCTGCCGGTAACCAGACGCAGCGCATCTCCGCCTTCATCAGTGGTCAGCAGGGCAAGCTTACCTACAGTGCCAACGGAATGTACAATCATCAGCGCATGGATGGAACCACCATCTCCTTCGACCGAATCCAGAAGGATGGAAGCACGATGAACTACTATCAGAATTCGGATATGAAGCAACCGTTCTCCATGGGTAACATCAGTCTGAGCTACGAACTCGATTCGCTGAGCAACATCAGTGCCACGGCTGGTCTGACCTCCTTCAGCCAGAAGATTACGGGTCACCCTCTCACGAAGATGGCAGGCGGAATCTACGGCGAAGGATTCGAATACGGCAATGAGATGAAGCAGGATATGGGCAACACCTCCTTCAACGGAAGTCTCGATTATCAGCGATTCTTCAACAAGGAGCGTACGAACTATCTCATCCTCAGCTATCTCTTCAGTACCAACCCTTCTCACACCGACGACTATACATTCTACGACAATATCAGTCATGTGACGACTCTCCAGCTCAACGACCTGCTCTCGAAGAGCAAGACACGCGGAACGGAACATACATTCCAGGCAGACTTCACCCATTCGCTCAGCGCCACCCAGCGTCTGAACTTCGGAGCCAAGTATATTGCCCGCATCAACAAGAGCGATTCCCGCTACTACGACGTGGCTGAAGATAAAAGCGAAACGCTGAATCCTGCCAACAGTATGGAGTATAAGAACACCCAGAACATCCTGGCTGCCTATGCTGAATGGAAAGGAAACTTCGGAAAGATAGGAACCATGCTGGGAACCCGATACGAACAGACCTGGGAGAAAGTGAAATTCGAGCAGGGCAAGGGCGACAACTTCGACAAAAACTACGGCAACTTAGTGCCAAGCGCCAGCCTCTCCTACAGCATCACTCCAGGAGTGAATCTCGGCGTGAACTACAGCATGAGAATCACCCGTCCGGGAATCACCTATCTCAACCCGTATGTAGATCGAAGTAATCCTACCGCCATCAGCTATGGTAATACAGACCTCGACGTGGTGAAGTCGCATCAGTTGAATATGGTGTTCAATTATTACAACCCTAGATTCATCCTGAGCACGACTCTGGGCTATGGATTCTGCAACAACCAGATAGAGCAGTATTCGTTCATCGATGCAGACAACCTGCTCAACACCACCTACGGCAATGTTTCGAAGACTCGCAACGCCAGTCTGAATGTCTTTGCCAACTGGCTGGTGTTCAAGAAGACGAGATTGATGCTGAACGAAAGTCTGAGCTACAACGATCTGCGCAGCGAAGTCCTGGGATGGAAGAACCATGGCTGGAACAGCAGTACGATGATCAATCTGCAACAGACACTGCCTTGGGAGCTGCAATGGACGGTAGGAAGCATCATTCAGAGCAAGCAGCACACCCTGCAGGGCTATCAGAGCGGAATGGCTTTCTTCTACTCCACCCTCTCGAAATCCATCGTCAAGGATAAGCTGGACTTGAGTCTGATGTTCCTCACACCAACCGATGACAAGCTCAACATCAAGCAGAAGACCGTGGGTTCAGACTATGTTCAGAATATGACGGTAAAGGTGCCTCTGCGCCAGATCAGTCTCACCCTTACCTGGAAGTTCGGCAACACCAAGAAGCAATTCCAGCAGGCGAAATCCAACATCAAGAACGATTTCCAGGAAGAAAAGCAGGGAATCCAGACGGGTGGAATGAATGGAAACTAACAAGCCCAGGAACCATCGGAAACATAGAATAGAATAATCAATACACTCTCTCGAACGAGTTGCAATGCATAAAAAAAAACATTCGCAACTCGTTTTTTTATGCTATATATTGTCTATTTGATTTCTTTTTTGTACTTTTGCAAACAAAATATCACATAAAATCATAAAATGATGAAGAAACAAACGCAAGCCATTCATTTGGAATACGAGCGCCGCGATGCTTACGATTCGCTGAGCGTTCCAGTATATAACACCCTTGCCTACGAATTCGACAATGCTGCCGTCATGGCGGAAGCATTCACCGACAAGATCAAGGCACCTGATTACTCCCGCGTGGAGAATCCTACGGTTACCAACCTGGAGCGCCGAGTGGCAGCCCTCACAGATGCAGCCCACGCCACTGCCTTCAATTCAGGAATGGCGGCAATCAGCAACACTTTCATGTCCTTGGCAGCACAGGGCAAGAACATCGTTACCTCGAAGCATCTCTTCGGCAACACCTACGCCCTGCTCGTTGCTACCCTGCGCCGTTTTGGTGTAAAGGTCCGCTTACGCGATTTAACCAATATCGAGGAGGTACGTGAGGCCATCGACGATGACACCTGTTGCGTATTCCTGGAAATCCTGACCAACCCACAGTTGGAGGTTGCCGATCTGAAAGCCATTTCGGAAGTGGCTCACGAAAAGAATGTTCCGCTGGTAGTGGATTCTACCGTGATTCCGTTCACACAGTTCTCGGCTAAGAATCTGGGAGTAGATATTGAGGTGGTTTCCAGCTCTAAATATGTAAGTGGTGGTGCAACTTCGCTCGGCGGTCTGGTCATCGACTACGGAACTCCTTATAACGGCGATTTCGCCAAGCGTCTCTATGGAGAAATGCTCTTCAACTTCGGCGCCTATATGACTCCACAGGTTGCCTATATGCAGACCATCGGACTCGAAACACTCGATGCACGCTATCGTGTTCAAAGCAGCAATGCCCTGGAACTTGCCAAAAAACTGCGCACCCTGCCTCAGATTCAGTATGTAAACTATGTAGGTTTGGAGGATAATCCTTACCACGAATTGGCGCAGCGCCAGTTTGGCAAGACGGCGGGAGCCATGATCTGCATTGATTTGAAAAGCAAGGAAGCCTGCTTCAGTTTCCTGAACAATCTGAAGCTCATCCATCGTGCCACCAATCTTTTCGACAACCGTTCGCTCGCCATTCATCCGGCAAGCACCATCTTCGGTGCATTCTCCGAGAATATGCGTAAGTCGATGGATGTAAAAGACACCACCATCCGCCTCAGCGTAGGTCTGGAGGATGTGGATGATCTCTTCGAAGACATCAAGCAGGCGGTAGAAGGAATTCAAAAATAAACTTTAAAAGTTAGCATAAAAAAGCTAATCATAAAGTTCAATGTTCAAAGTTCAAAGTAAAAACATGTACGATTTCGATAAGATCATAGACCGTTCGGGCAGCGACGACCTGAAGCATGGCGCCCTGCTGCCTCGTTGGGGACGAGATGACCTGCTGCCACTTTGGGTAGCCGATATGGATTTCGAGACCCCATCTTTCATTACAGATGCCCTCAAGGCAAGATTGGAACACTCTCTTTTCGGCTACACCATGGAGCCGGAAGATTATCTGCCCAGCATCATCGACTGGGTGCATGACCACCACCAGTGGGATGTGAAGCGAGAGTGGATCCGCTTCATTCCAGGTATTGTAAAAGGTATCGGACTCGTGGTGAATGTCTTCACCCGTCCTGATGAGAAAGTCATCATCCAGCCACCCGTTTATCACCCATTCCGCCTCACTCCAGAGGGCAACGGCAGAGAGGTGGTCTTCAATCCGCTGAAGATGAAGGAGGATGGATATTACGAGATGGACTTCGAAAACCTGGAGAAAATCTATGATGAGAAGTGCAAGATCCTGATTCTCTGCAATCCTCATAATCCGGGCGGAATTACCTGGAACAAGGAAACCCTGCAGCGACTTGCCGACTTCTGCTACGAACATCATCTGCTCGTTATCAGCGATGAGATTCATGCGGACATGGCTCTGTTCGGACACAAGCACATCCCATTTGCTTCGGTTTCCGACAAGGCGCGCAACATCAGCATCACCTTCCAGGCTCCTTCCAAGACCTTCAACATTGCAGGAATCGTAAGCAGTTACGCCATCGTTCCAAACGAAGAAATCCGCAGGAAATTCTATCCTTGGCTCAGCGCCAACGAACTGGATGAGCCAACCCTCTTCGCTCCTATCGCCACCATCGCTGCTTTCCGCAAGGGTGAGGAATGGAGAAAGAAGATGCTTGCCTACATAGAAGACAACATCCGATTCGTAGAGGATTACTGCCGCGAGCACATTCCAGGCATTCGTCCGTTGTGCCCACAGGCTTCCTTCCTGGTCTGGCTCAACTGCCGAGACCTGCATCTCTCCCACGATGCGCTTCTCGATTTATTCATCGACAAAGCGCATCTGGCACTGAATGATGGTGAAATGTTCGGTCCTGGCGGCGAAGGCTTCATGCGACTGAATGTTGCAACTCCTAGAAGCATTCTCAAGCAGGCTTTGCAACAGTTGGAAAAGGCTGTAGCCCAACTCTAGACCAGCCAAGAGAAGCTTTTGCCCTTACAGGGCGACAAGTTTAAATCCATTACAAAACCCAGGGCGAGTGCCCTGGGCTATGAGCTTCTGCCCTTTCAGGGCGTATGGGGCTTACCGACGAAAGTTCTATCAATCAATATAAAAAGATATAATGATTTAATGGTGAGAGGAAGACCTTTATTCCTCCTCCATTAAATCACGTACCAGTTTGATTTCGTAATAATCAATGCCGGTTCCCAATGCTTCCTTGATTTCGCTGAAATGCTCCATCTCGGGATGAGCCTCCATGAATTCACGGATTTTCTTTTCGTGGGCACTAGAAATCAACGCACGCAATCCAACCTTTCCTTCCTTTACGTATGAGGTAAGATGACCGATAATGGTGCCTTTGGTAAAGCCACGTTCTGCAGCAATCTGATCCACAGTCATTCCCTGCTGGTAAAGATTGAAACTCACCTCCTTAGTTGGAATCTTCGGTTCCTTCGGTTCATTCGATTTCTTCGATTTCCTGGCTTTTCTACCAGAACCATAACCGGCACTTGAAGACGCACCTTCGCCCATTTCATCCAGCAGCATGAACTGAGCCTTCTTCTTCAGATAATCAGTCACCGTAAACACAGCACTGCGCTCGTATTTCAAAAGACGTTCCTTCAACTTCACATCCTCAGAAAAGACAGAGAAGCGGTCCTGGAACTGTTTCTTTGCTACCTTATTATCCGTATCAAGATTCGACTTTCTGATCAAATCGCTCAGAATACCTATCTTATCAAAGAAATACTCAGCACCCTTGTGAATACGCTCCTGCAGTTCTGCCTGAAGGATATCAGGATTCTGGGAAAGCATGCGGGTATATTGCAGACGGAACTTATCAGAAACACCTATCAGACTCTTCAGCACCACCTGCAACTTCTGATACTCGCTCACCACACGAGGATATTTGTTGTTGAAGAATTCTACCAGGCAGCGCATCAGATGCTCGTAACTTCCGCTAATAGCATAGAAATCAAAGAGTTCGCCGATGCAGTGAAGCACGTATTGCTGCTCCAGATAGCTGATCTGCTCCTGGGTAGGCGCAGCAAGTTGACTGTTGAAAGCATCCACCGTCTGACTGCTGATGATGGCTCCACGAGACAGAGGCTGACTGAGCACCATTCCCTCCAAAGTCTTGCAGCGGCTCAAAGCCACGTAGGTCTGACCATGGGTAAAGGAATGGGAAGCATCGATGATGGCGTGTTCGAAGGTAAGGCCCTGACTCTTGTGGATGGTAATCGCCCAAGCCAGGCACAAAGGATACTGTCGGAATTTTCCCTCTACCGTCTCCTCTATCTCCTTGGTCTCCTCATTGATCGTATATTTCGCATTCACCCACTCCATCTTCTCCAGCTCAAACTCCTCATCAGAATCCTTGCTGCGCACGATGATCTTATCTCCTTCCTCATCGGGTTTCACACCGATCACCTCACCAATCATACCATTATAGAAGCGGTGCTGCGGGTCGTTCTTGATAAACATCACCTGTGCTCCGGGCTTCAGGGTGAGCATGAAATCAGCCGGATAAGATGATTCCGGGAAGTTATCCTCTACCTCTGCCGTATAGGAAAAAGCCCTGGATGGCAAGGCGGCAAGCTGCTGCTCATTGATCTGCTGGGCTGGCGCATTATGAGTGGTCAGGCGAATGAAGTTACTGTTCTTCGGCGGTTCGAAATTGGGAATAAAGCGCTGGTTCAATGCCTGCAAGGTAGCATCCGAAGCCCTGTTCTCCCTAATCTGGTTGAGCAGGGAGATAAACTGCTCGTCCTGCTGGCGATAAACCTTCTTGAGCTCTACGGTAAGATAGCCCACCTGCTTCAGTGCATTGCTACTGAAGAAGAAGGGAGTATCGTAATGCTCTTTCAGAAGCTGCTCTTCCTGCGCCGTAACCACTGGTGCCAACTGCTGCAGATCGCCTATCATCAGGAGCTGCACACCGCCGAAAGGCAGGTCGTGGCGCTTGCGGTACTGGCGAAGCACCGAGTCGATGGCGTCGAGCAAATCGCTGCGAACCATACTGATTTCATCGATGACCAGCAGGTCGATGCTTCGGATGATGTTTCGCTTGAGTTTGCTGAACTGATAGCGTTTCTGTTCGCCACTTCCAAAGGTTGTACCCGGAATGTATGGCGAAAAAGGAAGCTGGAAGAACGAATGAATGGTCATTCCTCCGGCGTTGATGGCGGCAATACCTGTTGGGGCAAGCACCACCATTCGTTTAGGCGACTTCTCCTTGAGCTGTTTCAAGAAGGTTGTTTTACCTGTGCCTGCCTTGCCCGTAAGGAAGAGGTTAGCGCTGGTCTTTTCTATGATGTTCCATGCCAGGATGGATTCTTCGTTCATTTCCATTAGCTTCGTTTTTAGATTTCTTCCACGATCTCGTTCATTTCCTTGCGCTTCTTCTCGGTATGAGGACAATCCTCAGCAATATGACCGAGAGGGATAATCACTACAGCCTCGAAACCTTCGCGAGGGAAGAATTGCTGCATCTTGTCTGTATCATAATTGCAGACCCAGCAGGTGCCCAGACCTCTTTCGGTGGCAGCCAGACAGAGGTGCTCGGCAGCTATTGCCACATCAATATCTCCATGAGGCTTCTCATCGTATCTGCGAACCCAGTTCTCATTCACGTTCTTCATTCCCACAATATACATTGGGGCTGTCTTGAACCACTCACGGTCGTAGCACTCCTGGAGTTTCTCCTTAGCCTCATCCGAGCGAACGATGAGCCAATGCCAAGGCTGTCTGTTCACTGCCGATGGAGCCAGTCGCACACACTCCATCATGTAATCCACATCCTCCTGACTTACTGCCTCGGAGGTAAACTTGCGAGCCGAGAAACGCTCCTGGCTCAATGCCAACATATTTTTCATACCATTTCGTTTTAAACTTTTTAATCCTTTTACTCCTTCTATAAACACATTCAATTTTTCAGAAATCGAAAGCATTTACTTTTTTAAAAGGCAAAATTACAAAAAATCCACGAAAAGCCCAAGCCTTTCGGAGATTTTCTTTCTAATCATCCTATGATTTTCCTGAATTTATTTACCCTTAAGGGAAAATATATTTAGCCTTAAGGGAAAATATTTCGAACCTTAAGGGAAATTATCCTAGATAAAGACTAGCGTTTCGAATATTTTTTGTAGTTTTGCAACACGAAAGGATTTGTAAGATAAGAAAATGATAGGATTAGCCGACTGCAATAACTTCTACTGTTCGTGCGAACGAGTGTTTCGCCCCGACCTGATAGGGAAACCCGTGGTTGTTCTGAGCAACAACGACGGGTGCGTCATCGCGCGCTCTGAAGAAGCCAAGGCGCTGGGCTATAAGATGGGCGACCCGTTCTATCAGGTAAAGGAAAAACTGGAGGCTGAAGGCGTGGCTATCTTCTCCAGCAACTATACACTCTATGGCTCACTCTCCAACAGGGTAATGTCGATGCTCTCGCACTACTCGCCACACATCGACCAGTACTCCATAGACGAATGCTTTTTCGATGTGGAAAACCTTTCTTCCGTCACAGATGATTTCCTCCTCCAACAATACGGCGCCAGGATTTCTGCCGATGTGCTACGAGCCGTGGGAATCCCTATCTCCATCGGAATCGCAGAAACGAAAACCCTGGCGAAAATCGGTTCCAAATTCGCCAAGAAATACAAGGGCTATCAGGGCTGCTGTCTCATTGATACGGATGAACGGAGACACAAGGCTTTGTCGCTGTTCCCGATAGAAGATGTATGGGGAATCGGAAGACAGATTGCCCGAAAGCTTGACTATATGGGCATCCGAACTGCTGCCCAGTTTGCCGACAAGAAAGAAAGTTGGGTGCACAGCCATTTCAACATCACCACGGTGAGAACGTGGAAGGAACTGAATGGCGAAAGCTGCATCAGCATTGAGGAACTGCCGCAGAAGAAGAGTATCTGCACCAGCCGGAGCTTTGCCGGTGAAGGCATCAGCGATAAGGATGTGGTAGAAGAAGCCGTGGCTAATTTCGCCGTGCGCTGCGCCGAAAAACTTCGACGCCAAGGCAGCGTGTGTCAGGGAATCACGGTGTTTGCCTGGACTTCAAGATTCAACGAAAACGTGCCGGAATACACCATCCACGATTCCCTCACCCTGCCCATCGCCACCAATGCTCAGGAAGAGATAGTAGGTGCCGCACTCAGTATTCTCCGCGCCAAATACCCGAAACCGACGGCAGACAGCAGAGCTGACCGCCCCGACATGTCGTTTCACTTCAAGAAGGCAGGTGTCATTCTGTGGCAAATCTCACCCGACAATCCTCGCCAGCAAGACCTCTTCGATCCTATCGACCGAAGCAAGCAAAAAGCACTGATGGAAGCCATCGATGCCATCAACCGAAAGAACGGTCACGGCACCATCCGCCAAGCCGTACAAGGCAATGGTTGCCGATTCGACTTGAAACGGGAATATATGTCGAAGCGGTTTACCACGGATATTCATGAGATTCTGAAAGTAAAAACAAAATGAACAAGAATAACGATAACAAGATAAGACTGACATTTCACCCTGCAGAATTCGGAGCCAAGATACCGATTCCGCTGGCAGAGCAAAGCGTAAAGGCAGGCTTCCCTTCGCCGGCACAAGACTATATGGAGGGAGAGATAGACCT